>Ga0209211_10005333_pt1 | contig 19330 bp, 24 predicted proteins | sample RifGroA2_FD_183992 | JGI IMG/M metagenome (GOLD analysis project Ga0209211, IMG submission 183992) | Groundwater microbial communities from Rifle, Colorado, USA - Groundwater A2 (SPAdes) (version 2) | ecosystem: Environmental > Aquatic > Deep subsurface > Groundwater | place: Rifle, Colorado...
GTGCTCATGTGAGCACTAGAAATATATAAATATTTCCATTCTGCAGTATATAGTTTCGACGGGATAATAAGGTTTTCAAGACCTAGTGCTCAAAAAAACGGGAGAATAGGAATTTATCGTCTATTGCGGGACGACTAATGTCGCCAGAAAGGGCAAGGAGAAAAGTAAAAAGGAATCACGGAAGAAATTTTAATCATTGCCAAAAACAAATTCATGCAATCCTATCTGAAAAATTCCCTGAGATTAAACCATAACTGGTGCAAGAAGTTTATAAGCAGCATCTTAATCTTGAGAAAAAAGAAAAATAAGAATCTTTCACCTCTTGTTCCCGTAGTAAAAGAATTTTTCAATGCTGACGTCCTGTGATGTGTAGTCTCCGAATCTGGGCCTTATCGGCTCCGCGTTCTTTGCAGAGCTGCTGACAAACTCCTCCTTTCTCTCATTTTGAGGCCTGCAGTCCACTATCTCAACTTTTTTTACAGGAGATTCCTGCTGCTGGAACTGCTGAGGCTGCTCAATTAAAACTCTTTGGGGGCTCTGCATCTGCTGAGGGGCAAACTGCATCCTTGAAACCTGGCCTTTTATTGAATTGATTTCTCCTGCGATTGAGGAAATAGCCTGCTTCAGGCTGTTAATCTCAGCTTCGTATTTCTTGGACTGCATCTCAAGAAGGATTTCAAACTTTCTCTGCTGCATCAGGCTGTTGTCTTCCATTTTTCCAGACCTAGACAGAAAGCTTATTGGCGAAATTCTCCTTTATGAACTGCACCATCATCTCGTTGCCTGCAATTGTGTATGATTTTAATGCTGTAGCAAGGAGGCCTTCCCTCAGGCATGCATCGCCAAGCCTATTCAGCTTTTGCTTGTCTCCTGCAACCTCATATGCCTTTGCAGCATATCCGAACTGCTTTTCTTCCATGCATGTATCTCCAACTTCAATGAGCTTGCCTTGATTGTTCGTGGCGTGGAATATCTCAACTGCGTAATCCCATTTTCCTTTCTTGACGCATTCATCTCCAATCTTGTTTAATCCTGCGTTGTCTCCCAAAAGCCTGAATGCCTTTATTGCCTCAGAAAAATGGCTGTTGTCAAGGCATTTATTGGCTGCTTTAAGAAGATGCTCCTTTGCATCAGCCAGCCTGTAAGTGTCGATTGCATTGCTGAACAATCCGACTTCCTCATAATGCTGCCCGACTTCAGTAAGCCTCTGCTTGTTGCCCGCCAATATGAACGACTTTATGGCTTCGTTAAGGTTCCCTTTTCTAAGATATTCCTCTCCCAGCGCATTGAAAAGCTCGGATTTTGTAGCTTCATCAAACATTGAAAGGTTAACATTTTCAATGCCCTTCTCCATAAGAACAGGAACAATACGCTTGAAATTTTCTATGTTTTTGGTATTAAGAACTTTTTCATTACTTTCTGCAATTTCATAAATCATCTTTTTTACAATCTTTTCGCTGTCGATGTTCATCAAAATCACCTTTAGTATGTTTAATGTTGTTTAATAGATATTTTTTTTCCTTTTAATTTTTTTAGAGCATACACAACATCTTTTGCTTTGTTTACTGTGATGAAATTAGCTACTCCGAATTGTGCTGCAGTAACAGTACCCATACTAATCTCAAAATAAGGGTTTGGATTTGAAGGATGTGCATTGGATTGTAGTAGTGTAAATTTAATTTTATTTCCAAAAGCACTTTTTATTTCTAGTATCTCTCCAGTTATTTCTCCCATTTTATTTTACCTCATTCAATGAAATTAAAAAAATAAAAAATTGAAAACTTACTCAGTGAAGTAGTCAATTCCAAGCTCGTCGCTGATTCTTTTCGCTTCTCGGACCTTTGCCTTTTTGTCGGCTTTGCCAAGTATCCATGGAGAACTTACTCCTGTAATGATGGTCATTACAGCAACCTTGCCCTTCATGCTTTCAGAGACTCTTGCTCCCCAGATGACGTTTGCATCATCATCAAGGCTTTCTGTGACAAGCTCTCCTATCCTGCTTACTTCATCAAGCGTCATGTCAGGCCCGCCTTCAACGTGTATCAAGGCTCCTGTTGCTCCCTTGTAGCTTATCTCAAGCAAAGGATTGCTCAAAGCGCCCTTTACAGCCTCTTCCACTCGGTTTGTGGTGTCTGACACTCCTACGCCAATTGCAGCTACTCCGCCGTCCTGCATGATTGCCTTTACGTCTGCATAATCCAAATTGACAAGTGAAGGAATTGCTATTGTCTCTACAATGCCCCTTATCATGGTTGCAATAAGCTCGTTAGCGACTGCAAATGCCTGCTGCACCGGAAGGTTTCCTGCAATGTGCACCAGCCTGTTGTTGTCAATCACGATTACGGTGTCTGAAACATTCCTCAGCTGCTGCAGCCCAAATTCTGCCTTGTCTATCCTTGCCCTTTCAATCTTGAAAGGCATTGTTACAGTGCCAATGACAATTGCGCCTGCGTCTTTAGCAACCTGCGCAACGACTGGAGCAGAGCCTGTTCCTGTTCCGCCTCCCATTCCCGCGCATACAAAAACCATGTCTGATCCCTTCAGCACTTCTTTTATCTCGTTGATGTTTTCTTCAGCAGCCTTTGTTCCTTTCTCAGGAAAGCCGCCGCAACCCAATCCTCTTGTAAGCTCTTTTCCGATCAGAAATCTCTTGTCAGCACCTGTTATCTCAAGGTGCTGCTTGTCGGTGTTGCATGCAACAATCTCTGCTCCCCTGACGCCTTTCTTGTAGAGCCAGCTCACCATGTTGGAGCCGCCTCCTCCACATCCGATAACCTTGATGTTGGCATGCCCTATGTTTGATTCAACAGCTGTCTGCGGGGCATTCTTAACAGCGCTTTCCACGAAAAAGTCCATGCTCATTTTTTCACCTCTCCAAAAAAAAGTTTTTTTATTGTTTTGATTAATAAAGCATCAAAAACATTAGATTCTGTTGTTATACTTATATATAAATGTTACGCTTTTGTATACAGGTATATGAAAAAAGAAAGTTTTATATAGAAAAGGTACTTTTCATAGTACACTCAAGAGTACGCATATTTGGCTAAAATGGCACAAACAACTATATTCACATATAATGACAATGACCTTGCTAAGGAAAAAAAGCAGGAAAAGATTGTTGTCGGAAAGGACAATAAATCAAAGAGCGCCCCTTTTAGGTGCTGCTATGAGCCTGCAAAAAAGACAATCAAAAGGATGTCCTACAACGGGCTTGATTATGCCCATGACATATGGCAGTGCGGTGTTTGTGGCAAGGAGTATATTGACAGCCAGCAGGCGCAAAAGATGGAGAAATTCCTTTTTATAGAAAAGCTGCTTAATGGGAATTTGATTTCAATGAAAAGAAAGATGAATTTTGACGGCAAGACCTTTTTCTTCCGCTTTCCCAAGGAGATCTCCCAGAACTGGGGCAGGGAGTCTTCTGCGGAAATAAAGATTGTGACTCCTGAGACTTTTTTGGTTGAGATTAAGAAAGGGAAATGAATTTTTAATAATAATTTTCGATTCTTTTTAAAAACAACAATTTCCTTCCTTTGAGAATACTTAGAAGTATTGAAGTTTATTGCAATGATATGAAAGGAAAACTCAAAATCGTCGTGTGTACCGTTTAGTAGCTGGGGTTGTCATCGCCTTTTTTGCTTCTTTTTTCTAAACAAGACGGTTAATTATTTACAAGTCAATGGACAAATGTACACAAGATTTATAACTATGTATAAATAAGGATTATTTATAGGGGGTTAAAATGAGTAATGGTAAAAGAACTATCACGTTAAGTGTTGATAGCAAAACATAAGAAGATTATAAAAACATTTGTGATAAAAAAGAATGAATTTTATCAAAACAAAAAAAGTTTAAACATGACCAAAGGGGAATCAATTATAAAACTTGAAGAACAAAGGTTAAAATTACAAACCGAACAAGCAAAAAATTTTAGCAAGATTATAGAGAAAGACTTGCCACTAATAGAGAAATATTTTACTGCCAAAATAGAAAAATTAGAAGCCCCTCGTTTTAGGTGGATGTTTATTATTTTCGGAGCAATACTGTTTATTTCAATAGGATTAACTGGATTTTTAACATTCTATGATAAAATAAGTTCAGAAAATTTTACGTTTTTGCTTGGTATTTTAATAGGTTCAATAATTACGCTAATAGGAGATGTTATAATCAACATGGGGAATAATTAAAATGATAGATAAACCATTATGGACTAAAGAACAGGAGATAGATTTTTTTACAAAATCTTTAGAAGTTGCTTCTCCTGAACAATTATTCTACACAACAAAAGATAAGAAATATTATGCTTATTGGCCTAAAAGTTACAAAGGGGCTAAAACAACTCTGCAAAGCAGAAATGCATTTATCGGAGCATATACTGAGAAATGGGCTTTAGAAATCCTAAAAGATGTTGCTAAAGAACTAAAAGCTTATGCTGTCAGAAATGTGGTTTGTGAGGAATTGGAACTTTCCAAAGGGTCTCCTGCTGATGTGGCTATTTGCAAAACTGACTCTATTGTTCAGAAGGCAGAAGATATACTCGCAATTTTTGAAGTTAAAATGTCCGTTGTTTGGAATTGGGAACTTTTGAAGAATAATCCTAAATTCTCACTTAAATGTCTTGGCGATTTTAAAACGCATCAAGGAAATCCTGGCTTATTGCGTTCAGATAGTATGCTAAAAGCCATAGGAAAGAGTATAACGGTAAGAATTTCTTCATTGGCATCTGCAAAAATTCCAATAATAGTTTTAGGCAATACGCCTGTGATGAAAAGCTATTATTCCAAAGTTGATAATTTGAAGAATTATGGAATTATACAAGGTTTCTGGTCGTTAAATCCTGCCCCATTGGACAATAATGGAGAAAATGTTAAAGCAACGAAGAAAAAAGGATTTATGCGCTTTGATTCTTACTCCAATTTCAAAACTCAGCTTTTAGCTTTGCTGAAAGAAGATATGATGTTCTTTGCAGGTATGAAACCAAAAAAAGAATTAGGTAAATTCATAGAGATAGCCAACAAAGAAGACAATTATGAAAAGAAGGGCGAAAAATTCTTAAATATGATGAGGGAAGCAAATGGCAAATAAAAAGAACGGCACTGAAACGAGCAAATTTGGTTCTCCAGGAAGAATAAACCACGATTCCTCTAAGTTTTATGGCAGCCGTTTGTATGAAGGTTTGCCAACTGAAAAAGAAAATGTTGAATTTATCGAAAACAAGATAGAAGATAAAAACATAAACAAAGTATTCTGCAAATCAAGCGAAAAAATGAGTGAACTGCCTGATAATAGCGTTCATTTAATGGTAACTTCGCCGCCATACAATGTAGGTAAAGAATATGATGAGGATATGTCTTTAAATGAATATAGAGAATTTCTTAAAAAAATCTGGAAAGAAGTGCATCGTGTTCTTGTGCCTGGCGGAAGAGCCTGTATCAATGTAGCAAATTTAGGAAGAAAGCCATACATTCCATTACATTCTTTTATAATAGAAGATATGCAAAAAATAGGATTTCTAATGAGGGGAGAAATTATTTGGAATAAGGCATCATCAGCAAGCCCATCTACTGCATGGGGAAGTTGGCTATCTGCAAAGAATCCTGTTTTAAGGGATATTCACGAATATATTCTAATATTCTCGAAAGAATCATTTTCAAGAGCCAATCATGATGACCAACCAGTAACTATAACCAGAGATGAATTTTTAGAATTGACGAAAAGCGTCTGGACTTTTGGAGCAGAATCGGCAAGAAAAATTGGACATCCTGCGCCATTTCCTATCGAACTTCCATTAAGGTGTATAAAACTTTACACTTTTGAGAATGACATCATTCTTGACCCATTTATGGGAAGCGGAACTACATCAATTGCGGCATTAACTGTAAATCGTAGATTTGTAGGGTATGATATTGATAAAAATTATATAAAAATGGCTCAAAAGAGGATTAACTGCCTTTCTGAGAAAAAGAAACAAAGGAAAATTACGGAAGTTTTGAATGAGTAAATAGAATTATTACCATTTTTTATCCAATAAAGAGGCAGCATCAGTATAAATTTTGTCCAATGGGGGACAAGTGATAGCCTCCATAAAGGAAAGGAAGTCAGATTAAAAGGGAATCACGGCATTAATTTTAGGCAAAAATTATTTTATTTTGGACCATTAAAAGATGTCAATAAAACCAACCAACAACCTTTTTATACATTGCTTCGTTTTTGAGTCCATGGCGAAAATAAAAGTCAGGAAGAACAAAATAGTCATTCTGGCGCTTTTGCCGCTTGTTGTTATAATCTGTTCCGCGTTTCTGATAAATTTTTTCCTGAAAAAATCAAATCGCAATAACGAAATCCTGAAGAACATAAAGCTGCCGCCAAGATTCAAAATTGATATTTTCGCGTCAGATTTCGGAGGCAGCCGGATAGCATACCCAGGCCCCAATCAAGGAGTAAGATTCATGGAATTTTATAATGGCGCGCTGTTTGTTTCTGCGCCGAGCCAGGGCAAAATATATGCGCTGCCTGACAAAAACAATGACGGAAAGGCTGACGAGAAGATTGTTGTGATTGATAATCTAAACAATCCCCACGGAATTGCATTTTACAATGACTGGATGTATGCTGCGAATGAAGACAGCATCATAAGGGCAAAAATAGGCAATGATTTTAAGGCAGTAAAGGGAAGCATTGAGCATATCGCGGAGCTGCCTTCTGGTGGAGGCCATTAGACAAGAACCTTGAGGATTCACGAAAGCAGCTTGTACGTTAGTGTCGGCTCAAGCTGCAACCTGTGCATTGAGAAGGATGAAAGGAGGGCTGCAATTCTGAAATGCAGCTTAACAGGAAACTGCACAGTTTATGCAAACGGACTGAGAAATGCTGTCGGAATTGCCTTTGACCCTGAAACATGCTCATTGTGGGCGACTGAAAATTCAAGGGATTACCTAGGCGACAATCTCCCCCCTGATGAAATCAACATAATAAAAGAAGGCAGGCACTATGGCTGGCCGTATTGCTACGGAAAAAACATACCAGATTCTGAGCATAATGACAAATGCAATGCAAGAGAGCCTTCATTTATTGATTTGCAGGCCCATTCCGCGCCATTGGGATTGGCGTTCAACAATGGCAAAAATTTTCACATAAAATATTTGGGAGACTTATTTGTTGCTTATCACGGCTCATGGAACAGGAAGGAAAAGACTGGATATAAAATAGTTAGGATTAATTTAGGCAGCAACAAAGTTGAGGACTTCGCAATAGGATGGCTTCAAAATGATAAAGCGCTTGGCAGGCCTGTCGATATAATTTTTGACAAAGAAGGAGTGATGTATGTTTCCGATGACAATGCCGGAGTTATCTACAGGATTTGGATGGACAGGACAGGGCTGATTTATAGTGGCGGAACTAGATAATTGAGCAATAACTATTCCGCCACTATATTTGGAGGACACAAAGGTTGCCAAAGCAACCTTGAAAACCCTAGAGGTTTTCATTGTATTTTCAATAAATTATTTGTGTCCGATATTATAGTCAGCTTAATTTCAATGTGTCGCTGATGAGTATCTCCTTTATCTTCAAAATTTTCATCTCAGTACCTTCTGCAATCTTATACTTGCTTGCAAATCCGCCATTCACCTCAAGGACGTACAGCGCCTTATTCTTCGGTATAAAAGCCCTGCAGTAAGACTGCAGGCAAGGCTCGAAATTGCCTTTGATGTCAGTGACTTTCATGTCCCTGCTGAAATAAATAAGGTCTAATGGAATGTAAGTGTCTTTCATCCAGAACGCATGCTGGGCTTCATTCTGGAAAACAAAAAGCATGCCATGATTTTCCGACATATTCTTTCTGTTGCTCAAGCCTTTCGTCTGCTCTTCATCAGTGTCTGCGATTTCAACATAGACTTTCTTATTGCCAACTTTTATGATTTGCTCGTAAGGCTCTTGATGCCTGGTGCTGTAGAAGATGACGACAACAACTAATAGGATAATAAATGTTGTCAAGGGGAAAAATTTCCTTCTCTTACGAGAGAAATTTTTTTTATTTATGCTTGACAATTTCATGCCCCCCAAACTCGTTCCTTAAGGCTGCAACAACCTTTCCTGCAAAGGTGGGGTTTGTTCTTGTCTTTATCCTAAGCTCAAGCGCGGTTTTGATTATCTCCGCATTTGCTCCAATTTCTTTTGCAGTATCAATAGTCCATTTTCCTGTTTCTCCGCCGCCGACAATTCCTTCTATCTTGTCAAGATGGGGATCTTTTCTGAAAGCCTCGGTGGCAAGTTCTGTCAGATACGACCTTATTATTGAGCCGTGGCTCCAGACTTTTGCAATTTCCTCAAAATCCAGCTTGTAAGGGCCCCTCTTTAGAATTTCAAAACCCTCGCCGTAAGCCTGCAGCAAAGCGTACTCAATGCCGTTATGCGTCACTTTCACAAAATGCCCTGCTCCTGATTGTCCTACATAAGCATATCCGTCTTTTGCCGCCATTTTCCTGAATAGCTCTTCCAGTTTTTTGAAGATTTTTTCATCGCCCCCTATTGTCAGGCATGCGCCGTATCTTGCCCCTGACAACCCTCCTGAAGTGCCGCAGTCCAGGTAGTACAGTCCTTTTTTTCCAAGTTCATTGTTCCTCCTGATGGAGTCTTTGTAAAAAGAATTTCCGCAGTCGACAATTATGTCATCTTTCTGCACATATTTCAAAAGCTCCTCAACGACAAGATCAACAGGCTTTCCAGCAGTTACCATTATCAGCATTACTCTTGGCTTTGGCAGAGTCTCAACTAGTTCCTTAATTGAATTAACCCCCTTAACACCCTTTTTCTTTACTTCCTCCATTGGCTCCGGGCTTCTGTTGTACGCTATGACCTCTACACCCTTGTCTTTAAGGTTGTAGACCATATTCATACCCATTCTGCCTAGACCTATAAATCCAATTTTCATTAAATCACCGTCCAACACAGCAATATTTATGTTATCATTAAAAAAGTATTTAAACTTTATCTTTAAATATGGTGCAATGGTTGAAATTCCTGGCATTTCCAGTATAGGGTACATTGGAAGCGGAGTTGGAATTCTTATTGTAGTTTATTTATTATGGAGGTATTTTTGGAGGGAAAAAGGAAGGATTGGAGAAGAGAATCTAGAGCAAGGAGAAACTTCTATTCTTGAAGGAGATGTGAGAACTGCGAAAAAAGCGCAAAAAGACGAGCAAAAGCAAATTAGAACTTTACAAAAATTATTTATGGATATTTGGCAAAGGATTAGGGACACACAGAGAGGTGGCATGTCAAATGAATTAGTTGAGTCATTTATGATTATATTAGCTAAGCTGGACAATTTTAAAAAAGAGGGGATGAGTGTAGAGGCTGCTCAAAAAAATTTTCAAATATTTTATTCTTCAGTAAATCACATAATTGACCAATTGCCCATTGGGGATAAAAAAATTATGGGCTGGATAAAAAAAATTAAAAAGCACGAAAGTAAGTGCTATGAGGACATATTAATGGAAATCAAAATGGACGAGGAGAAAAAGAAAATATTAAGGCTTCTTTGGGCGCAGGTTATAGATGAAGAAACTGGAAGAGGAAAAATTGCAGCAGGATAGGTGAATTCAACTTAATTTTTCAGCAAAACATCACTTCTCTCATACTTTAAACCAATTTTATCAAGCATCTGGATAATCCTCTGCTTTTCCTGCCCAAGCCCTTTCCAGTCCAAAACAGCAAAATCAACTTTTTCTTCTGTCTTTCTTATAGCCTCGCCCAGCAAATTCTTGTCAAGCTTTGCAAGCGAATGCTTCGGGCAAATGTAGCTGAAGGCAATATTTTTCCTTTGGGCTATTTTAACAAAATTATTGCAGTAATGGGTCCCGCCAAGCCCAATTGCAATTTTATCATTATTTTTACTATAAGCAATTTTATCATTATTTTTTATTGAGTCAATAATTGTCCCGGCTATTATTGCCCCATTGCTCTCATCAGCCCATTCTTTTTCTGCGCTTCCTATTTCTATAAACAAAGCAGGTTTCTCAATAAAAGGGCCGTGGTGCGTGGCTTCCAATGCGGTTTCATAGCCTCTTTTGCCTTTTGCCTTTTCAGCAAGCTCAAGAAAAACTCTTTTAAGAAATACTGCGGAAGAAGGGCATAAGGTATTAGATTTGCCGCCAAATTCTGCATTGCCCCAATTCCCAATAGAATGGGCTGTAAAGGCAGGAGTATTCTCTTTTGACACATGCCTTGAGATGAAAACAAAGAAATCAGCATTTATTTTTTTGTTGATATCATCTGCATAAATCATTTCATTATTTAGCAAATACAATTTGACGCTATTATCACCTATTTTTAAATTATAACTCTCATTATTATCAAATTTTTCATCAGACTTTCTGAAATCAAAATTATTGAGTAAACTGCTTCTGATATTCATGGATGCCAAGTCTTTTTCCGATGAAATTATTGCGATGTCCATTTTACAGGGGTTTATAGAGCACCTGCATCTTATTTAAATTATTTTGCTATTTAAAAAAACCAAATAAAAACTAAATCAATCCTTTCGCCTTCATCAATTCCGCATTAAGAATTGCAGCTCCAGCAGCCCCTCTTATCGTATTGTGGCTTAATACAAGGAATTTATAGTCAAGTATGCTGCATTTCCTTATCCTGCCTACTGAAACAGCCATGCCATTGCCAGCATCCCTGTCGTATTTTGGCTGGGGCCTGTTTAATTCTTCCCTCACAATTATCGGCGGATTAGGGGCGCTTGGGAGACTCAAGCCTTTCAATGGATTGAAATTCTGGAATGCTTTTTTCACATCCTCTGGCTCCGCTTTCCTGCCAAGCTCAACATTGACTGTTTCAAGATGCCCGTCTTTGACATGAACCCTGTTGCACTGGGCTGTTATTTTTATATCCGCAAATTTGAATTTGTTGTCTTCAGCTTTTCCAAGCAGCTTCAATGGCTCTGTCTGCATTTTCTCTTCCTCTTCCCCTATGTAAGGCACAACATTATCAAGTATGTCCAAAGACGCGACTCCGGGATAGCCTGCCCCGCTCAATGCCTGCATTGTAGTTACAAATACCTTCTTCAGCCCAAAAGCATCCTGCAATGGCTTTAATGCAATGACAAGCCCTATGGCTGAGCAGTTTGGATTGGTGACAATGAAACCCTTTCCTGTCCTCTTCTGCTGCTGCTTTATGATTGACAAATGCTCAGGATTAACTTCTGGAATCAGCAGAGGCACATCTTCGTCCATCCTGTGGTTTTTCGAATTTGAGGATACAATATAGCCGTTTTTTGCGAATTCTTCCTCTATATGCCCTGCAACAGAAGAATCCAAAGCTGAAAAAACTATTCTGCAGTCAAGATTTGGCTTGCATTCCTTAACGAGCATTTTCCTTGCCTTTTCCGGAATATCAGAAGAGACTTTCCACCTGCCCTCCATGACCTCTTCATAGCTTTTGTTTGCGCTTTTTTCAGAGGCAGCCAGCTCTGTTATTTCAAACCATGGATGCTCCTGCAGCAGCTCGACAAACCTCTGCCCCACCATTCCTGTTGCGCCTAAAATTCCAGCCTTGATTTTATTCATTTCCATCACCCGAAAAACTCCTTATGCAATGCCTGCATTGATTTATCGGCGTTTTTTTCGTCAACGACAAATGTTATGTTAATCATTGATGCCCCGACAGAAATCATGCTGACCTTGATATTGTTCTGGCATAATATTGAGAATGTTCTTCCAGCAATATCTTTGGCATCTGCAATGCCTTCCCCCACAAGGCAGATAATTGCCTTGTTTCCTGTAATTTCAACCCTGCCAAATTTCTCCAACTCGCCGGCAATGCTGCTGATGCCGTCATTGTTGTCTATTGTCAAAGAGACGCTGACTTCAGACGTGGCTACAACATCCACGCTTTTCTTGAATCTGCTGAATATGTCAAAGATGCCTGCCAAAAATCCATGCGCCAGAAGCATCCTTGATGAAGCTATGTGCATTATAGTGATTTTTTTCTTGCATGCAATTGCTTTTACAGAATTGCTGTTTTTTTTCTTTGTTTTGCTTAATATCAATGTGCCTTCATTTTCCGGATTAAGCGAGTTAAGCACCCTTACAGGAATATTTTTTTTCATTGCAGGGAGCATTGTCTTTGGATGCAGCACCTTAGCCCCGAAATACGCAAGCTCAGAGGCTTCTGCAAAAGAAACAACTTCAATAGTTTTTGCGCTTTTCACAATTTTTGGATCAGTTGTCATTATTCCATTTACATCAGTCCATATTTGTATTTCTTCTGCGCCAATTGCGGCCCCTATTATAGCTGCTGAATAATCCGAGCCGCCTCTTCCAAGAGTCGTTATCTCCCCCTTTTCTGTTTTCCCTATAAACCCCGTTATTACAGGAACCAGATTTAGACTGGCTATGTTTTCCCCCATTTTTCCGTAATCGCTTTCAAGAGGCTCTGCATTCCCGAAATCAGGGCTTGTTATGAAGCCAATCTCCCATGAATTGAATGCCTTTGCCCTTATTCCAGCATTGTTGAGCTGTTCAGCCATGATTTTAGATGACATCTGCTCTCCATACGATTGAAAGCTGTCCATCATTTTGGCATCAGAATTTCCTGCACTTTTCGCACTTTTCATTAATGCAGCTATTTCCTTAAAGTCATTGTTTAGGAGATTCTCATTAATCCCAAGCTCCCTTAATATCTGGATATGGACATTCTTTATTCCCTGAAAAACGCCATCACCATTGCCGTTTGCAGATTCATTCGCCAGCTTTATCAATGCATCCGTTATTTTCGTTACAGCCGAGACTACAACAACAGGCTTTTTAACTATGCGGGATTTCACTATTTCAGCTGCATTTCTTATTCTCTCAGCGCTTCCTACTGATGTTCCTCCGAATTTCATTACTATCATTTTTCTATCCTTTTCTTATGCTCTCTTTTATTCTTGCTGCAGCCTCTTTTGTTTCTTCCAGTGAAGGCACTAAGGCAAACCTGACAAATTCTTTTCCAGGGTTTACTCCATCAAATGTTTTTGAGAGCCATTCTCCGGGCGTTACTACAACCGCTATTTCCTTCTGCAAAAGCTTTCTGGCAAAATCGACTGAGCCCATTCCATTTGGAGTTTTCTGCCAGATGTAAAGGGTGGCGTCAGGCTGGCAGTTTTCGAGCCCTGCCGATTCAAATGCATCAATCAGAACATCCCTTTTCTCTTTGTATTCTCTTCTGGCTTTTTCAACATGGGTTTCATCCTGCAATGCTGCAATGGCAGCATCCTGTATAAAAGTTGGAGTGCCAGAGTCAATATTCGTCTTAAGTTTCTTGAACGCGCTGATAATATCTTCATCTCCTGCAACCCAGCCAATCCTGTAGCATGTCATGCTGCTCCTTTTCGACAATGAGTGGAATGCAGCAACGCCTTCTTTTGAAAATTCAAGTATGGACTTTGGCTTTTTTTTATTATCATAGTAAATCTCTGTATAGCACTCATCGCTTGCCACAATTATATTGTTGTCATGCCCAAAATCAATCGCTTCTTTGTAGAATTCATCTGCTGCAACAGCGCCAGTCGGGTTGTTGGGATAGCCGACCCACAATATCTTTGATTTTTTGGCTACATCCCTTGGAATGCTGCTTAAGTCCATCAGATAATTGTTTTCTTTCAGCAAAGGCACAAAATGTGATTTGCCTTCTGCAAATAATGCGCCTCTTTCATACGGCGGATAGCCGGGATTAGGCATTATGACATAATCTCCAGGCTCAATAAACGCTTCGGGGAAATTAAACACTGCTTCTTTTGCCCCTATTGTAGATGTTATTTCCTTCTCATAATCCAGATTTATGCCGAATCTTTTTTTGTTCCACTTTGAGATTTCAAGCCTATACTCATCACTGCCTATGTAGCTTGGGTAGCCTGAGCTTTTTCTTGCATCGATTGCTTTTTTTGCAGCGTCTCTTATTATCTCTGGCGTAGGCTCTTTTGGGTCGCCGACTCCAAAATCAATCGGAGCAATCCCGATTTTCCTGAGCTTTGCAACTTCATTGTCCACTTCCGCGAAGGCATACCCACTAAGGCTTTTCAGCCTGCTTGAAATTTGTATTGTCATATTTACTGCCCCTATCCCATCTCACTTGAAATTCTTTAATCCACTAAAACTCAATGTTCTAAAATAATCCTCTGTTGTTTCCGCTCTTCTTATCTGGAGAATGCTGCCGTCTTCCCTTAAAAGAAGCTCCGCCGACCTTAATTTGCCGTTGTAATTAAATCCCATTGCATGGCCATGCGCGCCTGTGTCATGTATTGCAATAATATCCCCTTCTTCAATCTCAGGCAGATTCCTGTTTACTGCAAATTTGTCGTTGTTCTCGCACAATGAGCCCGTTACATCATAAATTATGTCATGAGCTTTTTTTTCTTTGCCCAATACTGTGATGTGGTGGTATGCTCCATACATCCCAGGCCTCATCAGGTTTGCCATGCAGGCATCAACCCCTACATAACATTTATAGATATGTTTTAGATGCAGGACTTTCGTGACAAGATAGCCATAAGGTCCTGTGATTACCCTGCCACACTCAAGGAAAATTTTGACAGGGTTTAATTTGTTTTTGATGATAATCCCCCGATATTCTTTCTGCACTCCATCACTTACTCTTTCATATGAAACTGGATTTTGCTTAGGCATGTATGGTATGCCAATGCCGCCGCCTAAATTTATAAAATCAGTTTTAACGCCTGTTTTTTCTTTCACTTCAACAGCAAGATTAAACATCATTTTTGCAGTCTCGATGAAATACTCCTCGTTCAATTCATTTGAGATAACCATTGTGTGCAGCCCGAATCTTTTTACCCCTTTGCGCTTTAGAATGTTAAATGCCTCGAATATCTGCTCTTTTGTAAATCCGTATTTAGCCTCTTCAGGATTTCCTATGATTTCATTTCCTTTTCTTGCAGAGCCGGGATTGTACCTAACGCAGATTGTTGGCGGAATTCCAGCGTGCTTCTCCAGAAATTCAATATGGCTTATGTCATCCAGGTTGATTATGACTCCAATCTCTTTTGCCTTTACATATTCATTTGAAGGAGTGTCATTTGATGTGAACATTATATTCTCGCCTTGAATTCCTGCTTTCTCAGCCAGCAAAAGCTCAGGCATTGAGCTGCAGTCAGCCCCAAAGCCTTCCTGCCTTAGTATGCTCAGGATATAGGGGTTTGGAAGCGCCTTTACCGCAAAATACTCCTTGAAGCCCTCTAATTTCCCGAATGCCTCCTTGAACCTTCTGACATTCTCCCTCAATGCTCTCTCATCGTAAATATGGAAAGGAGTCGGATAACTCTTAATGATTTCAAGTATTTTCTCTTTCGTGAATGGCAGATTTTTTGCTGGCATTTTTAGTCTGATTTCATTTATAAAATGGCAAGAAGGCGCTTAAATTACCTTTAGCTCATTAAGCATTCTCCTCAATTTCTCCCTGTTTTCTTCCTTCATCTCGCACATTGGCAGCCTGTAATTCTCCTGTATTATACCCTTCATCGCCAATGCCGCTTTTATAGGAATAGGGTTTGTCTCTATAAATATTCCCTTGAACAACGGCAGCAATTTGAAATGCAGTTCTTTTGCCTGCTCCCAGTCTCCATTCAAGGCAAGCTCTGTAAGTTTGTGCATTTCATTTGGAATTATATTGCTCGCTACTGAAATTATCCCTTTTCCTCCCAAAGCCATTAGGGGCAGTGTAAGGTTGTCGTCTCCTGAAAGCACTGTAAAGCTTTTTGGCAGCGTTGAAAGCACATCCATCATCTGCGCTATGTTTCCAGAAGCTTCCTTGACAGCAACAATATTGGAGTGCTCTTTTGCAAGCCTTGCCAGCGTTGCAGTCTCCATATTCACCCCTGTCCTGCCCTGTATGTTATAAATGACTAATGGAATGTCAACGGCATTTGCGATTGCGCTGAAATGCCTGTATAGCCCTTCCTGAGTAGGCTTGTTGTAGTAAGGGCATACCTGCAATGAGGCGTCTGCCCCAAGCTCTTTGGCAAGCCTTGTCATCTCAACGACTTTTTTTGTCGAGTTGCCGCCGGTGCCCGCTATTACAGGAACTTTGCCGTTTGCGGCTTCTATTGCTATTTTAAAGACCTTCTCATGCTCATCATGATCCAAAGCAGGGCTTTCCCCTGTTGTTCCGCACGGCACAATGCCGTCTATATTGTTTTCTATCTGGAAACCAATAAGATTCCTTAATGCAGTTTCATCAATATCGCCTTGTTTTGTAAAAGGCGTTACAATTGCTGTTATTGCTCCTTTGAACATTTTTGTCCTCCTATTTTATTATGCTGTCCATCATATCCTTTATCTCAAAAAAGCCCTTTCTGCCTTTTATCCACTCTGCTGCCATTACTGCGCCCAATGCAAATCCTTCCCTGTTTCTTGCAGTGTGCTTTAATTCTATGGTGTCTGCGCTGCTGTCAAACCCGACAACGTGGGTGCCTGGTATGGAGCCAGACCTTACAGATGCGAAATGCAACTCATCAGGCTCGATTTTCCTGTCGACAATGCCATACACGATTCTATCCTTTCTTTTCATGTTTTTCACAATAGTTTCAGCCAGCGTTTTTGCAGTCCCGCTTGGGCTGTCCAGCTTTTTATTGTGGTGCAATTCATAGCCAAAGACATCATAAGCGTCAATCCTGTCCATCATCTTCAAGGCATTTTCGACAATCCTGAAAAAGACATTTACGCCTATTGAAAAGTTTGAGGTGTATATAAGCCCGATTCCGCTTTTTTCAACGATGCTTTTTGCTTCGTCAATATTGCTGTGCCATCCTGTTGTCCCCACAACAATATTTTTGCCACATCTTGCAGCATCTCTTATATTTTTTATCACCGCATTTGGGTTTGAGAAATCTATGCATACATCCACATCTTCCATAGAGCTTTCGCTGATTTCTCGATGAGTTGCGCCATCATCAGCAGGGTCTATTATTGAATTTATTTCTATGCCTCTGGCTCTTGCTGTCTTTTCTATCTCCTTTCCCATTTTTCCGTAGCCTATTATTGCGATTTTCATCTTTGCAAGGTGGCGAAGCCTTTATATAGTATATTAACTTAATGTAAATTATTTCACATTTTTTATTTAAATTGTTAATTTGATACAGCAATAAAATGGTAGGAATTGCAAATGCAGTAAGGAAGATTATAGGAAGGAAGCCGTTTATACAGGAGGCCCTTGGAAAGGGAATCATCAACAACGCAGCCCTTGCCGACGAAATAATGCCTCAGATTGAGAAAGAGCTTGGGCATGAGGTCAAATTTTCCGCTGCTAACATGGCAATAAGAAGGCTGCAGGAGAAACTGGTCAGCACAGGCTTTGAGAAGATTGGATTTGATAAGAGTTCTGACATTACAATAAAATCCAACCTTATAGAGATAACCATATTCAAAATTGAAGATGTTCAGAAATACCTGAAAAATCTTTATGACATTGTGGATTATAAAAAAGGCGATTTCCTGACGATAACGCAGGGGCTGCATGAAGTAATGCTGATAACTAATGAGAAATTTGAAAAGCAAATCCTTGCGATGTTTCCAAGAAAAATTGTGAAGAAAGTGATAAAGAATTTAAGCAGCCTCACTATAAGCATACCATCCACAGCCCACCAGACTGTTGGAGTATTCTATCTTGTGACCAGGGCGCTGGCATGGGAAAGTATAAACATAATTGACATTGTTTCCACATATACCGAGATGACATTTATTATAAGGGAAGAAGACACTGCAAGGGCCTTTAATGTTTTGTCCGAGCTGATAAAGCAAAATGCAGGAAGCATATAGAATTAATCAGCATAAAAAATCCTAATAATACCCCCTCGCCAATGCGGCCCTCGACCTCACTTCATTCCTCTTAGGCTCTACCTTCTCCGCAAAATCCCCCCTTTCCATTCTTATAACGTCGTAGCCCTGTATAATCTCGCCGTTCATGTAAACCGACCAGTTCTCGGATTTCCTTTTGTCTTCCATTAACTCCTCTTCATTCTCAGCATTATACTTGTACCTTATTGCATTAAGCTCATTGAGCTTTTCCCTTCTTGCCTTCATCCAGGCTTCATCAGAAGGGTTTGCTTCTGGAATCTCATAAACCAAAGGCTCTCCATCTATTTCAAAAATAAGGGTTTTTGAATTAGAAACCGCCTGCGCATAAGCTTGTGAAGAGCTGTCTTCAGAATAATAAACCAGCAAGAGCAAAACGCTAGCTATCGCTGTCAACAACGACACTCCTGTTATCAGCCATAATGCCCTGCTCTCCATTTTTCCTGTGCTCAATCAAGTCATTAATCGAAACAATCCTGATGCTGTGCTTTTTTGAAAACTCCATCAATCTCTCGTATTTAGCCACTCTCCCATCTTCATCCAAAATCTCGCATATCACAGCAGCAGGGTATAATCCAGCCAGCATTGCCAAATCAACGGATGCTTCTGTATGCCCCTGTCTTACAAGCACCCCTCCATCTTGGTATCGCAATGGAAACATATGCCCAGGCCTTCTCAGCTCATCAGGCTTTGTCCTTGAATCCAATACAGCCCTTACAGTTGCTGCCCTGTCAAATGCTGAAACCCCTGTTGTAGTGCCTTTTACAGCATCTATTGAAATTGTGAATGCGCAATGCCCTGTATGGCTGTTTGGCATGACCATCTGCGGCAGTTTAAGCTCATCCAGCCTTTTCCCAATTACAGGCATGCAAATCAAGCCGCGGCCATGTTTGAGCATAAAATTAATATTTTCAGGGCTTGCCTTATCAGCAGCTATGACTAAATCCCCCTCATTCTCCCTTTTTTCATCATCCATTACTATAACAAACTTGCCCGCTTTTATGTCCGTTATAGCTTCCTTTATTTTTGAAAACTGCAATATGCCCTTCATCTGCATATAGCAGAATCGCTTATATTTAAATGTGTTATGGTTGTTCGGTGTTCAACCCTTTATAAAGGTTTCGGTTTTGTTACTACTATTTAATAATAAATAAACAGAAAGATTTAAATAGAAAAATAGAGTGTGTATTAAATAAATCCGTCACAAATACCCCTCAATCATAAAATCATTTCCAACCTTTTCAGTCCTTACATTCTTCAGCTTTATTGCCTTGTCAATCTTTGTGATTCCTAAATTTCCAATTGCGCCCTTGCCGCTGCCTATTATTTTTGGGGCTGCGAATATAACAATTTTGTCAGCAATCCCTTCTTTTATTGCAGAGCTGTTAACTTCAGTTCCCCCTTCAATCATTACGCTTGTGGTTTAAAAGAAGGGATTGCTGACAAAATTGTTATATTCGCAGCCCCAAAAATAA
>Ga0209211_10005334_pt1 | contig 19330 bp, 17 predicted proteins | sample RifGroA2_FD_183992 | JGI IMG/M metagenome (GOLD analysis project Ga0209211, IMG submission 183992) | Groundwater microbial communities from Rifle, Colorado, USA - Groundwater A2 (SPAdes) (version 2) | ecosystem: Environmental > Aquatic > Deep subsurface > Groundwater | place: Rifle, Colorado...
CTCCTCCGTAACGAAGCGTGGTTAAGCCGGGTGAGGGAATAGAACCACGGCAGCCCCAGATTACAACGTTCATGATATCACCTTTAATCCATATCGCGGCAAGCCGCAAGTACAAAGTTGAAAGTACAAAGTTAAAAGTAAATTGGAACATCGAATCAAGAAAAATATCTTGACACTAAAAACAAAGAATTACTTGTTAATACTATGATCCGGCAAAGTTGGAACAAAATAATTTGTAATGACTACCTTTGGTAGTTAAAATTAAATGGATGCATGACTGAAAGAATAACATTCAACCATTCACTATCATTCATCCATTCGGTTATATTTTTTAATCAATTAAATCTTCTTGCCATTTTGCGCAGCCCGCCACACCGCGGCGTGGCGATTTTTGCTAACAAATAAATTTATCTCGCTTGGCTTTTCTTTTCTTTTTTCTCATTCCTTTTTTCTTTTAAAGTTTTGGTTGCTTTCTTTTTAACATCTTTCTTAACACTTTTTTCTTTTCCCATGACGGCACCTTTCATTACTGGTTAATTGAAATAATCATCTGCTAAAAATCTCCTCAAATATACAAATTATTTATTTATTTTATTTTACCAACGCATTTGAAATTAAAAAATAATTGATGTCTTAATCATAATCGTAATCGTTTTAATCAAAAGTAGCTAACTAAAAAAAGTAAAATCATGATTATGATTAAGAAAATTTAAATAATAATCTTGAAATCAACCTAACTCAAAACTCGTTACGCTATAAATTTTATCGACCGGTAAATTGGGAAATTCACCTCTGTACATCCGTGCTGTTTCAAACGATAAGGTCATTCCGTTTCTTTTCGCCATTTCCACTGCTTCTCTATTTACCTCCGGCGTATCGATAAAAATCTGCGAACCTTCCGGAACATAAACTGTTAATGCATTAAACAATTCCTCAGCAAATTTATGATTATCGGCAAACAATGGTCCTATTTTGTAACCGGTGCGACACTTACGAATTACTCCATAACCTCTAAGCGCCCTGTTTTGCTTAATTGCAAGCGAACTACTTTCCGGTTGATTTATCCAGCACTTTAAAAAATCCTTCCGGTCATCGGGGAAGAAAGGTTTGTCGTACTCGTAAAGCTCTTCAAATGGAATTGAAGAGAGGGGAATTATGTTAGCAGAAAGCTGAGTTGTTTTTTTGCTGAATCCCCCAAAACGGATGTTTCGGTAAGCCAACTTAAAACCCGACTTCTTATAATTATCTTGTTGGGCAACAACTCCATCAAGTCCAACAGTGCGCCCTATAAGTGAATTCATTCCAGCATTCCAAATTTGAATTCCGTAACCTTTTCCACGGAACTCAGGTTTAACAATGTAAAAACCAAGGAAGGCAAAAGAAGTCCCATATTTTACAACAGAAATAATTGCAATGGGTTCCTTCTCTAATAGACAAACGAGAAATCCAGTTTGATCAGTGGTGTAGAAACAATCAGCATCGTATAAACCGGGATTCCAACCTTCTTTAGCAGCCCAATCTATTGCTAAATCAACTTCTTGCCGTGTCATCACTCTAATTTTTAATTTATCACTTGACGGATATTTCTTAATCATTATTTCGCCCATTTAGTTGTCCTTTTATGTGAATGTAACAGCACAATAAACCGGTTTTAGGTGGTAGCTTAAATTAAGGATGTGCAGAGAGAGAATCAATTGGTTTTATTTTTGATAAGACATGAATTTAACTTGAAAGACATGAACGAGGAAGTGTGTTTATTTCAAGTATCTCTTTTTTAGCCTAAACACGAAGTTTCTTTAAAAGAAAAAATGCGAAGATTCGGTTGTCTTCGCATTAGAGGAAAGTGGGCAGGGACGGAATTGAACCGCCGACACATGGATTTTCAGTCCATTGCTCTACCGACTGAGCTACCTGCCCATTTTTTTGAGTACCAAAATTACAGTTTTTCTCTTTTCATTCCAAATAATTTCACTAAAAATAACCGTTACAGACTCAATATCTCTTCCATGTCGTCATAAAGATTTTGAAAACAAACAAACACTTAAAAAATCGTTTGAAATCGCAACTTTTTCCAAAAAGGCAAAAAAATGCCCGGTGGAGGGCTACCGGGCGTGGGAAGATTCACTATGGGGGGTAAGCATAATGAATCATGGGTACAAACTTAAATGACTCAGAATAAAAAAGCAAGTCTTTTTTTAATCTTTTTTAAAAAAAGTTTAATTTTTTTTTGGAAGCGGGAAATTTTAGGTAAAAACCTGTGTGTGGAGAGCAATTTCTTCTAAAACTGACGAAACTTTTAAACATTGAGTTAGTCCCCCTGTGAAAACAATTGCTTTCCCTTTAAAATGGACTTCAAAAGCAAAATTTCTTGCTTGAACTAACGAACAATTCACCGCTTTCATAAGTTGGAAAATAACTTCGTCAAATGTATGCCAATCATCGTTATATAAAACAACCTTGCCGGGTATTTCTACCGTAGTTTTATCTTCGGTAATTGTTTCTTGATCCGTTTGGTGTGAATTGAAAATTTTCATGGCGAAAGTTAGGCAATGTTACAAAAAATTAAAAACATGAAAGTAGTATTAGTTGCAAATAAACCGATTGAATGACTGAATGATGATGAATGGATGAATGTTTTTCATTCAAACATACAACCATTCAATCATTCTAATGTAATTATTTGATTCTGGTTTACCCGACAGCTTATTGGCGGGCTTGTCCAGGGGAATATTAAGGATTATGATTATGAAAAAGATAAAGATTATGATCAGCAATTCGAGGAGGGAAGAGACACAACAATCTGTGTGACGTGAGGGATTCGGGAAGTAGTTTCTTTTTATTCATTTGTTTTATAAGCATATGATATTTAATTTTTAATCAAATTTATTTAATCATTTAGAGGTAATAATGAAAATAGCTGTTTGTGTTAGCCACGTACCCGATACGGCAACGAGGATCAAAATTGCAGCCGACCAAAAGTCGATCGATCCGGCAGGTGTTTCTTTTGTTCTTAATCCTTACGATGAGTTTGCGATTGAAGAAGCATTAAAAACGAAAGAAAAGATTGGCGGAGAAGTTATTGTACTTAGTGTTGGCGGAGATCAAGTTAAAGAAACACTCCGTAAATCTTTGGCAATGGGTGTTGATGAAGGTATTCACCTTAAAACAGATGAGCAACTTGATTCTTTTGGTATTGCAAAAGCCTTAGCTGATGAGATTAAAACTCTGGGAAGTGAATTAGTTTTTATGGGGAAACAATCGGTTGATTATGATAATGGAATTGTAGGACAATTAACGGCAGAACTACTTGGATTCAATTCCATTTCAGTTTGTGTTACTTTTAATCTGGAAGGAAATACCATTACAGCCGAGCGAGAAATAGAAGGAGGAAAAGAAATTGTTGAAACCTCTCTTCCTTGCGTTATTACTGCTCAAAAGGGTCTAAACGAACCGCGTTATGCTTCCTTAAAAGGAATAATGGCAGCGAAGAAAAAAGTGATTCAAGAAAAACCGGTTACTTCAAATCCGGGACTTGTTGAAAATCTACAACTGAAAGCTCCTACCGCAAAAAATCCCGGAAGAATTCTTGGCACCGATAGTTCGGCAGTAGCTGAACTTGTAAAACTCCTTCACGAAGAAGCAAAAGTAATTTAACGAAAGGTTTGTTATGGAAAAGAAAATTTTAGTTATCCTTGAACAACGAGATGGAAAAATCAAAAAATCATCTTTTGAAGCGCTTACGGTTGCGCAGAATTTAGCTTCTTCACTTGGTTTTTCAGTTGATGCTGCGCTTATTGGTAATGAAGTTGTAAATTTATCTGAAGTATTTTCGTATTGCAGTTGCAATCTCATTCACTTTACTCATGCCGATCTGCAACTTTATTCTTCTTCGGCTTATAAAAAAATTGCTGTAGAATACGCATCAAAACAAGGTTGTGAAATAATTCTTCTTTCAAATACTTCTCTTGGCAAAGACCTTGCACCAAGAGTCGCTATAGGATTGAACGCAGGATTAGTCAGCGATTGTGTTGCGCTTGATCTGAAAGAGAATCAATTGATAGCAATTCGCCCGATTTATGCCGGTAAAGCATTGCAAGAAGTAAAATTGAATAGTGAAGTAAAAGTATTTAGTCTACGCCCGAATGTATTCAAAGCGGCGCAGTTAGAAACTAAAGCCAACGAAAAGATTACTTCTGAAGTTGTAGAGAATCCTGATCTATCGAATAAAGTAAAACAAATAATTCGATCGGAAGGAAAACTTGATGTTGCAGAAGCGGATATTATTGTTTCAGGCGGAAGAGGAGTAAAAGGTCCCGAACATTTTAATCTGATTGAAGGATTAGCCCAACAACTTGGCGCTGCTGTCGGGGCTTCCCGCGCTGTTGTTGATGCGGGTTGGCGACCGCATGAAGATCAAGTTGGACAAACGGGCAAAACGGTTTCTCCTTCTTTGTATGTTGCATGTGGAATATCCGGAGCTATTCAGCATTTAGCCGGAATGTCCTCTTCAAAATATATTGTTGCAATTAATAAAGACAAAGATGCCCCGATTTTTTCCGTAGCTGATTACGGAATAGCCGGTGATCTTTTTGAAATTCTCCCGGTATTAACCGAAGAGATAAAAAAACTTAAAAGTTAGGAGTGTCCCTTTTGGGAAGTGTTGAGTGTGAAATATTAGGAATGTCCACAAATCCTTCTTCAGCAGGCGCATACGCTTTGTTGTTAAAAGAGATTTATGGGAACAGAAGATTGCCGATCATTATTGGTCAGGCGGAAGCGCAAGCAATTGCTCTTGAGCTTGAAGGGATTAAACCGCCGCGACCGCTTTCTCACGATCTGATGAAAAGTATTATCGATAATTTAGGAGGCACACTTCTTCGCGTTTTGATAAATGAACTTCGTGAGAATACTTACTATGCACAGCTTGTTATTGATCTTTCAACTTTAAACATTGAGATTGACGCGCGCCCGAGTGACGCAATAGCTTTGGCTATTCGTGCTCAGGCACCTATTTATGTTTCCGATAGCGTGATGGATTCTGCTTCTTTTATTCCTGCAACAGAACAGAATCCTTTTATGCCGGAAGGGGAAGAACCTATAAGCAGTGAAGTTGAATCTTTAAAAACTAAAGAAGCAAAAATTGCTACGTTACAAGAGAAATTACGTGCAGCACTTGAAAGCGAAGACTATGAGAGAGCCGCAGTTCTTCGAGATGAAATTAAAAAAATGTCGATAAACAATTAGTCAATGCACAAGGTAATTTGTGAAAATGGAGTGAGACTGTTTATCAGTTCATGATACAGAGTTGAGATGTAGAGAAATTCTTAAACTTGGTCGTTCTTTAATCTTAAAGAGAGATTAAGAAAAAGATTAAGATTAAGTGTGGGATAGTCTAAAATAAAATTTGAACACATTATAAAATATCATAATGGGTGTCGAAATGAAAAATCAAATTAAATCCGATTTTTTTTATGAAACCGGTATTGCCCAACTCGGGCTGAAAGATTTTAAAGGGGCGATCGAAAATTTTACAAAATCAATTGAACTAACCCAACATAATGCTGACGCGCATTTCTGCCGCGGGTTGGCTAAGATTCATATTAACGATCAAGAAGCAGCTCATCAAGATTTGGTTAAAGCCGAGTCAATGAATCCCAACCACGAAGGAACTCACTATCAGCGTGCACTTATAAAATATGCTCTAAAGGACTATGAGGGAGCGCTTAAAGATTTTGATCTTGCTATTGAATTAAATCTTTATGATGCAAAAGCTTATGTTTTTCGCGGACTTGATAAATCTAATCTTGAGGATGAAGATGGAGCACATGCAGACTGGATTAGCGCAACTAATCTTGAGAATGATGAAGCAAATGATTTAATAAAAAAGTATTGTTTAATTTAGCAGGTTTCTGCTTCTGCAGTATTAAATACTTTTATGCCGATCTTACATTCCTTACACCTTGTTCTTGAACAATAATTCCTAAACAGCTCAAGCATTCCCTGGTTAAGCACCGCCCTTCTCCAATGATTATTGAGGTTTAAACTTTCTGAAATTTCCTTGACCAGATTATTATCTGCGGTTAAATAAAGTTCGGAGAACGCGTTAAAAGTTTTTTGAGATAAATATTTTTTGTTGAAGAGTTCAAAATAGACGGAGACGAAAGGGAAAATAACATTAACCAGAATTTCTTCCACTCTTGTGCTGCCTACAAAATAATTTAATTCTTCATTAGATGGCTTATCAAATACATAATGATCCTTCCAGTATCCTTCTGCTTTTACCACTAACATATTTCGGAGAACCTGGATCAGGATTTTCGGTTTATGGATTTCATTTATCTTCTTTATAATTTTAGAGATCAGCGAATCTTTCAATAAACGCTCTACCAATACCACTCCACCGGCTAATCGCACGGTTGGAAAATTCTGAGGTCGCAATTGAAAGAAATGCCATTCGGTCTCGTTGAAAGTTTTTCCATCGTACAACTGTTTTATTTGCTGCCAGTTGTTAAAAAGTTTTCTCGTATAGTCGGATGTGTTTTCTTCCTTAAGATTTAAGACATCGGGCATTAATCCGCCGACAGCAAATAAAGCCGCTTCGGCTTTTGTTCTAAAATCTTCATGCTCTATAAAAATTCTTAAAAAAGGAAGATCAACTGATTGCGCCAGGTGCAGCATAATATTTTTATTTTTTGTATATCCGAGCGCTTCAAATATCATCTCGTAGAAAATTTGTTCCCAAATTAGTCTGTCGTTCAACTCAGCAAAGGAAAGTTTCCTATCGCAATATTCTTTCGGCAGCGCATAGTGGATAAGAGGTTCAGTGACCTTATTTTCTTTCAGGTAAATCAATTCCTTAAAGCGGGTAATTATTTTTTCGCATTTCTTTTTAAAGCGCTCAGTCCCCAGTAATTCTAAAAATTCCAATTTCTCTTTTACTTCAAGTTCATCGCTTATTTCCGTGCAAGGGATTTTATTTGTTCGTCCTTCCCGGTCGTGTTGAATCGCGGTTCTGATGGTTGAAGAAAGCGATTGAGAAAGGTAATCTCCAAAAACAAGGGACGGAATCTTTCTACCATTCTGTGTAAAGACGTGAGTATGGTTTGTATCGTTAGAAAAAATTGCGTGAAGGATAACTTTGTTGAATCTTTTATTTAAAAGATGTCCATGATTTTTCCAATCATTTTGCCATGTATCAATTTCCACATCGCCAACGTAAGTAATGTTGCCGATCTTGATTCTCGCGTTACAAAAATCGGGACCGGCGTGTTCTTTGTTCTCTTCGCCGGCTGAAAGAATTTGAATCGATTCACCTTCTAAGGTTTTAATCTCTTTTTCAAAATTCTGTAGTTTCCAGATATCAGCAAAAAATTTCTCATGAATTTTTTCTTTCGAATTCATACGCGCTCCCCTTGTTTTCATTCACTTGTGGTGAAGATAAAGAATAATGAATTGGTTGAATAAGTCTGAATGGTAATTGGTCTGCCGGCTCACTGATGAACCGATATCGGATAAAATATGTATGGTGTTTTTCCATAATGTTCAAATCTCCGCTGAAAACTTAATAAGATATTATGACAATCAAAAAAAGTATTTTTATTTAACTGCAATGCCGGATGGAAAGTTCTTTCATATTTCATCGAATCCATTTAATTTTGAAAGGCATAAAGAAACAGCTTTGAAAAACATAATCCAAATATTTCCCCTTTCACAAATCAGTTCTGAAAACACTTTTCTCAACCGACAAAAAATATTTGAACTTATTCCGCGAGATGAACCGTAAAGTTATGGACTAACATTGCATAAATTAATGTAAATGTACTATCACAAAAACTTAGTATAGAGAGCATGAATGAATGAAAGCATGGATGAATGGTTTAATTAATTATTTTAAATCATTTTGTGAAGATGAGCAAGTGATGATCGTTCACCCATTCAACCATTCGATCATGCTCCAGTTAAAGTAAATATTTAATCATAATTTTAATGGAGATTACAATGGCAAAGAAAATATTAAAACGGTCATGGGCTGAACCTTTCAAAATAAAAGTTGTTGAACCGATTAAAATGACTACTCGCGCGACCCGTGAAAAAGCGATCAAACAAGCCGCATACAATACCTTTTTACTTCGCTCGGAAGATGTGTATATCGATCTACTAACCGACAGCGGTACAAATGCGATGAGCGATTATCAATGGGCGGGAATGATGATCGGCGATGAAGCATACGCCGGCAGCAAAAACTTTTACACGCTTTGGGACAATGTAAAAAAATATTACGGAATGCCGTATTTCGTTCCAACTCACCAAGGGAGAGCCGCCGAGCATTTGGTTTCAAAAATATTAATTAAACCGGGTGATTATGTTCCCGGGAATATGTACTTCACAACAACACGTTTGCATCAAGAATTAGCCGGCGCTACATTCGTCGATGTTATTATCGATGAAGCGCATGATCCGCAGAGTTTACATCCGTTTAAGGGAAATGTTGATTTAAAGAAACTGGATAAACTTGTAAAAGAAGTCGGCGCGAAAAAAATTCCTTACATCTGCGTCGCCGGTCCGGTTAATATGGCTGGCGGGCAGCCGATCTCGATGCAAAATATTTCTGAGTTGACGCAGTATTGCAAAAAAGCCGGGATCAAAATGTGGTTTGATGCTACACGCGCCGTTGAGAATGCTTACTTCATAAAAGAAAGAGAAAAAGGATTTGCAGACAAAACCATCGCTCAAATTCTAAAAGAAATGCTCGTTCCGTTCGAAGGAATTTGGGTAAGCGCTAAAAAAGATTTGATGGTAAACATTGGCGGAATTCTTGCAACAAGAAACAAAAAAGTTTTTGCCGAAGCCAAAAATCTTTGTGTTGTTTATGAAGGACTGCACACTTACGGTGGTTTAGCCGGAAGAGATATGGAAGCCATGGCGCGCGGACTTGAAGAGATGGTCGATTACGACACTATCAAAGCGCGTATCGGTCAAGTTGAATATTGCGGTGAAAAGTTAAAAGGATATGGTATTCCAATTGTAGAACCGATCGGTGGGCATGCGGTATTTCTTGACGCTAAAAAATTTCTACCGCACCTAAAACAAATTGAATTTCCCGCGCAAACACTTACGGCTGAAATTTATGTAGATTCAGGCGTTCGCGGAATGGAGAGAGGAATAGTATCAGCCGGAAGAAACGCTAAAACAGGAGATCATAATTATCCGAAGCTGGAGTTAGTCCGTTTAACTTTTCCACGCCGGGTTTATACACAGGCGCATATTGATGTAACGGTGGAATCAATCGCTCAGGTTTTTGAGGATAGAAAAAAGATCAGGGGTTTGAAGTTAGTCTACGAACCGAAATATCTTCGTTTTTTCCAAGGGAAATTTGAAAAACTGTAATCCCGCTTCTTTACCGCATATTAATAGGATGGAAATATTTCCATCCTATTTTTTTAGTAACGGAAAATAATTATTTTAATCAGCAACAAAAAAGCTGACAAACATATCATATTCGCAAAAAAATATCTTCGTATTCTTTCCGTTATTGCGGCGACGGCAATTATTGCATTTCCACAACCACAAAAAGCGAGATTCCGTTTCCATTTATATAATGAAGAGCAGGGACTAAAAAGCACTGAAATTTATTCCACGTTACAAGATAAACCGGGATTTTTATGGATTGGAACAACAAACGGTCTGCACCGGTTTGACGGTTATTCCTTTGCAGTTTATCACCCGATTCCTTTTGACAAAACCTCTCTTTCCGAAAGTTTTATTTCATGTTTAGCAGAAGGAAAAAGCGGGAATCTCTGGGTGGGAACAACCGAGCATGGTTTAAATAAACTTGATACTAAAACGGGATTAGTAAAACGATTCATCCACCATGAGAATGACGCAGCTACGATTTCAGCCAATGAGATAACAAGTTTGCTTTGCGATGTAAAAGGAAATATCTGGATTGGCTCCGCATATGGGAATATCGATCTCCTCAATGAGAAAACAGAAAAAATAAAACACATCGTCTTAAACGGAAAAGGTTCAACTATCCGGTCGATAATAGAGGATGATAAGGGAAATATTTGGGCTGTTTCCGTAAATAAAATTACCTTAATTGATCCGAAGGGGAAGATAAATACTTTAAATTTTCCCAATACATTTATTATGAAAGGGAAAACCTCACGTACGGTTTGACGAGGGTTCGAGGAAAACAGAATGGAAGCATTACTGCGTCCTCGTCCTACTCTACAAACTAAGAATTTTATTTAGTGTAATTTTTGTAGATACAGATAAAACAGGGGAGCCAATAATCTTCGTAGGTTCGTCATTTTCACAATCTAAAATAAAATGTCACACCTACGGGGTGTTATGTTTTATGAATGTTGAGCTTATATAAAAATAACATCCTCATTTCCCTCCATGTGAATTACTTCTAAATATCAATAATTTAATTGCTAAATTTTATTGCTGAAATTTTTAAACTATTCGATAATAATACATCGTTGTCACCGATTTATGGTTAAGCTCAAAAAAATATTAACGATTTTTATTTTCATTTTAATTCCGATTATTTCTAAAGCTCAAGAAGTTTATACTGCAAACCCTTCAGTTTTCCATCGGTTATTATTGGGTGATTTTTATTCGCAAAATAATATTTCTTCTATTATCCAGGATAAAACCGGTTTTATGTGGTTTGGAACGAAAGCAGGTTTAATAAAATATGACGGTTACACTTTTACCAAGTTACAAAATGTTCCTGAGGATAAATCCAGTTTAAGTAATAATAGTATCAATATAGTCTTTCAGGATAGTTACTCAAATATTTGGATTGGCACCGAAGAAGGAGTTAATCGATATAATTATGGCACACAAAATTTTTCAAGATTTCAAATTCCCTCTAATGAATCAGAAAATGTAAATAGGATAAAAAGTATTACTCAAGATTTATCCGGCAATATTTGGATTGGCACTCAAAAGGGACTTTATGAATTTGTTGTATCAAATGAAAATTTTTCGAAAATAAGTTATGAGAAAACTCAACAAATAAATTCATTGTTTACTGATAAATCAGGTATGATTTGGGCTGGAACAGAGCAGGGTGATTTGCTAAAAATATCACCGTCTGAAAAAACAATCAATAAGTTTTCAGTTGAGTATTCAGATACCAATCCGAAAATAAAAAGCATTACGGCAATATTTGAAGATTCCAAAAATAATTTGTGGGTTGGAACTTTCAATGGTCTTTGCAAATTTGATAGGCAATCAAACAAGTTTATTCATATCTCATTATTAAATGCTAAACCGATAAATCTTCTTTCAGCTAAAAATCAAAATCCAAAAGAATTTCTAATACGTTCTATAGTTGAAGACTTCCAGGGTAATTTGTGGATTGCTTCACAACACGGACTTTTTTTATTAACTAATAGTAACGAACTCGCTTATTTCACTACTATCGAAAATGATAACAAGAGTTTGAGTGACAATCATGTTATTTCGTTATCTGTAGATAGAACCGGAATATTATGGATTGGAACTTATGGCTACGGAGTGAACAAACTGTACCCGGAACTGCAAAAATTCAGCCGTCTTTCAAGTGAAATATTTGGCTCAAATCATATAAATGTAAGAAGCATCAGAGCGATTTATGAAAATAATTTAAGTGATTTATGGATTGGCGGGTATAACGGACTCGATAAAATAAATAGGAAGTTGAATTCAGTCTCTCACTTTTTAGAAAAAAAATCTTTTTATTCAATGTTACCTGACCCGGATCGTCCCGATGAAATTTTATGGCTCGGTCAAGATGTTGGCGGGTTTTGTAAATATGATATTAAGTCTGATAGATTGACTGAATACAAAATTGTAAATCCCGGGCTTATAAAAGGTGAAATTGTTTATTCTATCATTTCTTCTAAAGATGGTTTTTTATGGATTGGTACAGAGCAAGGATTGAATAAATTTGACCGAAAATCTGAAATGTCAACCGTTTATTTTAATGACCCCAAAAATCCTAATAGTCTGAGCAGTAATAAAATAAATGTGATCACTGAGGATAAGTTTGGTTTTCTATGGATTGGAACCGATATTGGACTCAATGTGCTAAATCCCATAAACAACGAGGTTAAGCGATATTTAAATAATTCTAAGGGGTTAAGTTATAATGTTATACTCTCTATTCATGAAGATGAATATGGACAAATTTGGGTTGGAACAGGTGGCGGAGGTTTAAATAAATTTGCTAGGGAAACCGGCAAATTTTATACGTACTCTAATAAAAACGGATTAATGGATAATGTCATTTATTCAATTCTTAGTGATGAAGTTGGTGATATTTGGCTTTCAACTAATTATGGCATTTCAAAATTTAATGTTAAGGAAAATCGTTTTATTAATTTTGATGAAAAATATGGGTTGCAAAGTAACGAGTTCAATCATGGTGCTTCATTCAAGAGTAAAACCGGCGAAATGTTTTTTGGCGGAGTAAAAGGATTCAATTCATTTTATCCGAATAAGATTAATGAAATTGAAACTGTTCCACCAATTGCAATTACGGATTTTAAAATTTTTAATCAAAGTGTAATAACCGGTAAACTTCCTAACGGCAGAACAATTCTTCAAAAACCAATTTCCGAAAGTAACGAAATTCAGCTATCGTATTTAGATAATGCGTTCTCGTTTGAATTTGCTTCGTTGGAATATTTTAATACCGGGAAAACTAAATATGCCTATAAGATGGAGGGTTTGGATAAGGATTGGAATTATGTCGATAACCGCCGATTTGTTGCCTTTAATTCGATTCCAAGCGGTGAATATGTTTTCAAAGTTAAAGCTGCTAATAATGAAGGGATTTGGAATAACGGAACACAAATAACCATAATAATTACACCTCCGTTTTGGGAAACGTGGTGGTTTTATCTCCTCATATTTTGTGTTGTCGCTTCCATTCTCTACTTTTTATATAGATATCGTATAAATCAGTTACTAAAAATCGAAAACCTGAGGGTAAAACTCGCAAGCGATTTACATGATGATATTGGCGCAACGCTTTCAAAAATATCTATGCAAGCAGACATCATTAAACATGGTATTGATTCAGACAATACTGAAAAAAATCTTTCAAGGATTTCCGAATTGTCAGTTAAAGCCATTGGAACGATGAGAGATATAGTCTGGTCAATTGATTCCAGAAATGATGACTTCAAAAATATTATTGTTAAAATGAAAGATGAAGCTTACAGCATTTTAGGAAGTAAAAATATTTCTGTTCAGTTTGAACACTCATCTGTAAACTTGGATATTAAGCTATCGTTTGAAATAAGGGAGAATCTATATTTTATCTTTAAAGAATCGATTAATAATATTTATAAACATTCAAATGCATCTCAAGTTAATGTTAAACTATCACTGGAAAACGGATTTTTGAAAATGGAAATTTGGGATAATGGAAATAATTGTATTCTGAAAAATGAACATTCCGGACAAGGATCCAAAAACATGAAAATGCGTGTTGAAAGAATTGGGGGTAAATTTTCAAAAGAAGTTGAGATTGGATACAAAGTCACTTTTTCAGGAATTAAAATCAAATAAAACCATAACATTTTTATGCGATGACTCAAATAGCTTTTATTCTTGTTATTACTTTTATTATTGTATATCCTTTAAGCCAAGATTAGAACTGACTTTTATTTCTTAATTATAGAATGAACTAAGCAAATGACAAATATTGCACTTATCGAAGATGATATCGAACTAAAAGAATTGTTGGAAAAATACTTAAACTTTCAAAAGCAATTTAAAGTGGTTTTAAGTGTAGTTTCAGCAGAAGATTTTTTTGATAAATTTATGGAAGTCGAGCAGATTGATATTTTAATTATGGATATTGGGCTCCCCGGAATGAACGGAATTGATGCTCTCCCTAAAATAAAGCAAAAAATACCAAACACAGAAGTTGTTATGTTAACAGTTCACGATGATACCGAAAAGGTATTCCAATCATTACGAAACGGTGCATCCGGTTATTTATTGAAAAATACTCCGTTAGAAACAATAAAAGAATCAATCGAACAAATACTTGCCGGCGGTTCTCCAATGTCACCTAATATTGCTAGAAAGATCGTCGATTATTTTCATCCAAAACCAATCGAAGGTCAAAAAGAATTATCAATCCGCGAAAAAGAGATTGTTCTCGCTTTGGTCGATGGATTAAGTTATAAGTTAGTAGCCGATCGTTTAAAAATTTCGATAGATACCGTTCGCCAACACATCAGAAGCATTTACCGTAAGTTAAATGTTAACAGTAAAGCCGAAGTAATTTCTAAATCCTACAAAGGCGAAATCTAAAAATTTAGTACTTCCCCTAAAGCACGATAGCATTTATATGCTATTGAATCACAAATTCATTTCAAATAAGTTGCTTCAAATCAAATAAATATTAAAGGATGAACAGATGAAAATTATGCAGACTACATTTGTAATAATATTCTTTATCACAGTAAATTATTTTGCTCAAGGTATTACTGGAACATTAGCAACCGACGGAAATTTTGTTATTAAAGATGCTACAAGTAATTTCTTCTATTTAAAACAAAGTAACGGTTTATTGGGACTTGGAGGCGTAACAAACCCGCGCGCACAACTCGAGGTAGGTGGAACAGAAGGAATTCTAAGTACAGGAACTGTTGGCAGTGGTACATCTCTGAATTTGGGCGCTGGTTCCAGACTCCATTGGTATCCTAAAAAAGCCGCTTTTCGAGTGGGAGCTGTAAGAGGAACTCACTGGAACGATTCAAATATTGGGTTATACTCTATTGCAATGGGGAATTCAACCGAAGCCATGGGAGTGGGTGCAATTGCAATTGGTGATGGAAGTGTAACTGGTACAGTTGCTTCAGGCGATTATTCAATAGCTATCGGGCGAGGAGCTAGTACAAATTTTCAAAGCGGCTCTATGGTAATAGGCGATAATGCTCAATTCCAGATAGCCTACTCATCGCAGCCAAACGAATTAACTACGCGTTTTATTGGAGGTTACAGGTTTTATACCTCGACTCCAGATTCCAATTCTGGAGTTTATATGAGGGGGAACATGAGCGGCTGGAGTAACTATTGTGATAGAAACTTGAAAGAAAATTTTGAAACAGTTGACGGGGAATTGCTGCTGAGTAAAATAAAAGAACTCCCCATAACAAAATGGAATTATAAATCGGGTGATCCTTCTATAAAATATATAGGACCGGTAGCTCAGGATTTTTATAAAGCATTTCAACTTGGCGGGACAGATAGCCTTGGGAGTTTCTTTAGCAGGAGTAAAGGCTCTGGAAGAAAGAACAAGTGAAATTTTAGTTGAAATAAATCTTATTAAAGATAAAAACGTTCAATTGGAGTTAGAAAATAAATATCTGAAAGAACAGCTTTCGAACATTGGCAAATTAGATGACGAATTGAGTAAAGTGAGCGCGCTGAGGACAGAATTAGAAAAGCAATTGAAAACTCTAAACAATCGATTTGCAATAGTTAATGAAACAATATTCAAATAATCAAAACCGGAGTTAAAATGTTACGTAACATTTCAGTTATTCTATTCTTAATTACTATTTCCACTTCTGCACAAGATATTACAAATACTCTTGGAGTAGATGGAACCTTCAAAGTGAAGAATTCAGCATCAACGGATTTGGTTCAGGTTTCTTCTTCGGGTGCAGCTACCATTAATGGAGCCACAACAATAAATGGAGACCTAAATCTAAACGGAAAAATTACAGTAACAAATGGTGCAAACACTTATTCATTGCCAACCGTAGTTGCTGGCGCTAATAAAGTTATATCGTCAAATGCTGATGGAACTTCTTCTTGGGTGGATAATAAAAAACAAAGCATCAGATTTTTAATTTGTTATAATGGAGTTTATCCTAATAATGACGCATCAACGGATTCGCATTTTATTGGGGAGATTGTTATGTCTGCTGCCGCCATCACTTATCATATCCCGGGTAATTTTTTAGAGTGCAAGGGTCAATTGCTGGATGTAGCATCTTATCAAGTCTTATTTTCTGTCATAGGAACAACTTATGGCGGAAATGGCAGCACAACTTTTGCTTTGCCAAATTTTACTAATACTATGCCTATTGGGCAATAATGAAATACTACGCTAAAGAGAAAAACATGAAAATTTTATATATAACTTTTTTATTTGTTGGCATATTTTGCAATTCTTATGCACAATCAATTGTAATTGGAACCGGTGCAGAGTTAAACGTTACAAACGGAGCTGATATTTGTGCTACTTCTACAGGAAATATCTCTGGAAATTTAACTGGAGATGGAACGCAATGTAATGGGGCTGTCGGCGGTGACGAAGCTACTTATGATGAACAAGGGGGTTATGCACTTAAATTTAACGGAACAACTGATTATGTTAATATCCCTTACCACAGTTCACTTGATTTTGGAGCCGGCAATTTCACTATTGAAGCTTGGGTAAAACGTTCTGAATTAAACGCAAGACATAATATTTTGGAAAGAAATGCTTCTGATAAAGTTATTACTTTTTACATCGGCTCGGATAATAAAATTTATGCTACTACTTACGATGGAAGTAACAGCACGGGAGTTGCTTCAAATTCTACAGTTGGAACAAATTGGACGCACATTTCATTTGTACGGAACGGTACAACGCATTCGTTATATATTAATGGAAAATTAGACAATAGTGTTGAAGGAACGGAAAGAAATTTTAATGTTGATGCGCCGCTGAATATTGGTCGCTACCCCGGAGATGGTTTTTACTTTAACGGATTATTAGATGAAATAAGAATTTGGAATTTTGTACGAACCGAAGCTGAAATTAAAACAACTATGTACAGAGAGGTAAATCCATCTACTAGTCTAAAAGCATATTACAAAATGAGTGATGGAACAGGTACAACTCTTTCTGATAATGGCGGATACACATCAAACCACGGAACGTTGACAGGAAATCCAACTTGGAAAACTTCCGGCGCATTTTCAGGAAGTAAAAACGCTTTGGATTTTGACGGCACAGACGATTATGTTTCAATTCCAGACCACTATTCTCTTGATGTAACAAAAATGACTCTTGAAATGTGGTTCAATTGGACTGGTAGTGATATACAATTTTTAATTGGAAAAGCAGTTGGACAAATGGAATTGCACACTACATCAACTTTGGGAATGAGATTTATTCCAACAACTTCAGTCCATCTTGATACAGAAGCAAACATTTTTACAACTAATCGATGGTATCATATCGCATTTATTTACGACCCTTCTATAAGTTTAGCAAAATTTTATTTGGATGGAATTGAAAAGCCATTAACACTTTCGAACGGTGATTTGACAACGGCAGTTGCTAATTCTGCAAGTCCGGTTTCACTTGCAAGACGTGGTGATAACAGTTATAAATATTCGGGAAAATTGGATGAAGTTCGAATTTGGAACTCAGTAAGAACTGAAACGGAAATTCGCGAAAATTTGTTTCGCACTTTATCGGGAAAAGAAACTGCTCTTTCGGCTTATTACAGAATGGATTATTACGACGGAACAACTTTGGCGGATAATTCCATAAATGGAAATAATGGTACTTTAACAAATATGGACGCCGCAACAGATTGGGTGGTTTCAAATGTTTTTAATACTTGGATTGGCTCGGAAAACACCGATTGGACAAATAGTGCAAATTGGAGCAGTGGCTCGGTTCCATCAGCAACAGATAATGTTGGTATTTATAAATTGAATTTGGCAAATGAAACCACAATTAGCGGAACACCTACTGTAAATCATTTATTTTTCTCTTCAACAGCTGCACCAACATTTAGTTCAAATTTTAATGTAAACGGAAATCTTTTACTTGAAAAGAATATCGATTTGAATGGTAAAACAATAACACTTGGCTCAACCGGTTATTTATCAGAAGGAAGTTACAGACTTTTTGGCGCAACCGGAACAATTCAGACTACAAGAGAATTAAACGATATTAATGAAAATATTGCGGGACTTGGAATAAAAATAACTGAAGATGGAAACTTAGGAAATACAACAATAATTCGAGGACACGAATCAAAAGGTTCGAATGCAATACAAAGATATTATCAAATAACCACAGCAAATAGTCCGACAAGTGCAGACTTGTTATTCTATTATAATGATAATGAATTAAATGGTATTACGGAGGCTAATCTCAAGTTATTTAAATCTGTTGACGGTTCGACTTGGGGAGTTGAAAGTTCATCATCCGTAAATACCACAGATAATACGATAAGTCTTTTGGGATTAAACAGCTTTAGTTATTGGACAGCGGGAGATGGTAATTCACCGCTTCCGGTTGAACTAACAAGTTTTACAGCTGCTTCGACAGGCTCAGCCACCGCTGTTGTATTAACTTGGACTACTGCTACGGAAGTAAATAATTATGGATTTGAAATTGAACGATTAATTAAAAATGAAAAATTAGAAATTAAAAATTATGAAACAATTGGCTTCGTTGAAGGGAACGGCAATTCCAATTCACCTAAAGAGTATTCATTTACAGATAAGATGCTTAACCTCAATCTCAACCTTAACCTTAATCTTAATCTTAATCTCAGTTACAGACTTAAGCAAATCGATAACGACGGTAAATCTACATACAGTGATGTGGTAGAAGTTGAGTTCAACAACATTCCGACTGAGTTTGCACTTTACCAAAATTACCCAAATCCGTTTAATCCATCGACTATCATCCGTTATCAAATTCCAGTAGTCGATGCAATGAGCACCACCGAAGTGTGCGTATCGTTGAAAATATTTAACATGCTTGGTAGAGAAGTTGCAACACTCGTTAACGAACAAAAAGCACCCGGAAATTACGAAGTGAAATTTGATGGAACCAGACTTGCAAGCGGTGTTTATTTCTACACTATTAAAGCTGGTGAATTTTCTGGAACTAAGAAGTTGTCGATATTGAAATAGTCAACTTTTTTAAGGAAAGTGGGCTAAAAGAAGCTGGTAAAAGAAAAATCAAAAATATATCAGAGAAGTTAATGAAAAAAATTGTTTTGCTTTGGTTGATTATTTTAATGTCCTCATTTGTAACGTATGCTACTAATTATGTTGTTATTAGCGGTGCCGGTGTTGATGATGTGAATGGGGTTTATTTGGAGACGGGATCTAATGGGTATAGTCCCATCTACACAAAATCGCCATATTCAATAGAACATTTGGCTGGTGAAGTATGGGTTATTGGCATACGGAAACCCCCACCCGATAATGATCTTTATGAATTTACATATTATTCTCGCGCTACTGGTGATAACTTACCGCCAACGAGTGGTTGGACTCTGGAAGATGA
>Ga0209211_10005335_pt1 | contig 19329 bp, 18 predicted proteins | sample RifGroA2_FD_183992 | JGI IMG/M metagenome (GOLD analysis project Ga0209211, IMG submission 183992) | Groundwater microbial communities from Rifle, Colorado, USA - Groundwater A2 (SPAdes) (version 2) | ecosystem: Environmental > Aquatic > Deep subsurface > Groundwater | place: Rifle, Colorado...
TGCCGAGGGCCTCTGAATATGCCATCAGGACTGAGATATTTCTCCCCTGTCTCATATGGAACAGATACTCAAGGGTTCCTTTCATATATGCAGGATTTTCCCATACATTAGGATTACTGCATCGCTGATCCATATTTGCAGCGCCTTTGAGGATATCATCTATGTTTATCCCGGATACTGCTGCTGATAGCAGACCTACAGGTGTGAGCACAGAAAACCTCCCTCCAACACCTGGAGGGATATCAAGGGTCCTGTAGCCTTCCTCTCTTGCAATCTTTCTCAGGAGCCCTGTTTCAGGGTCTGTAATCGCTATTATCTGTTTGTGGTTTATAGTACCACCACTCTTTCTTATTGCCTCTCTTAAAACAAGGAAACTCGCCATTGTTTCTGCTGTGGTACCGGACTTTGTTATAACTACAACTACGGTCTTTTTAAGGTCCAATAATTCTAACAAACATGCTGTTTCATCCGGATCAACATTGTCGAGGAAATACATCCTCGGATGCCTCTTATCGTGTTGCACAATTTGATTATAGAACGGTGAATGGAGTGCATTGTGTATGGCAAGGGGTCCGAGTGCAGAACCTCCTATACCTATGAGAAGGAGGTTGTCAAATGTTGCAGTTAAATCTTCAGCAAGTGCCTTGAGTGGTGCTGTGTCCTGGTATGGCAGATCAAAGAAAGGAAGCTCTCCTGCCACCCTTTTTGCAACAAGGTCAGAATGTATCAGTTCAATCTTTTCACTGAGGTAGTTTATATCCTCAAGTTCAAGGCCTGAATCATCACCGAGCTGTTCTTTCATCATAAAATTAAAATCGAGGTGTATCTCCTCATGCTCCATCTGTAAGAACCTCCTTCCATTTACCGGAAACGCCGAGGTGGCAGAGTGCAAAGTCATATTTAAGAGGATCCTCTGGTGACAGCAATCTGAAGTTTTCTGTTATCTCCTCGGCCATAACCCAGCTTGGAGACTTTTTGGTTGTCATATTCAGGTTTTTACAAATCCTGATTATATGTGTATCAAGGGGGATTATAAGAATAGACGGGGATATCCTGTCCCAGAGACCGAAATCAATCCCGTCGTCCGGCCGCACCATCCACCGGAGGTACATGTTAAGCCTTTTGCATGGACCGCCATTTACTGGCGATGGTAAAAGCTGAATAAGCCCCCGTGGATGGAGATTGTCTCCATAGACAGGTGTTGTGTCTATTTCTCTGAGAGTCTCTATAAATCTATTTAGAACGTATCTTATATTTATACCTGAAAATGGGCTATTGTAACCGCCCCTCTCCTTGGTTAGAGGCAGCGTGTGGTTATAGGGAACTTCAGCTTTCCTGTTTTCGTCAATACAACTATAAAAGAGATTACGGATACTTCCGTGTTTTCTCAAAACCTCCCTCAATATATAAACAAGGCATGCAATATCAACCCCCTTGCACATCCTGTAATAAAGGCCTTCAAAATGCTCCCGATCTTTTTGTGGATCAAAGTTGATCACATAATCTTTAAGGTTTCCATTGGAAAGAGAAAGTATTTTTCTGATAACGGCCTTGAACAACCCTATCCTTCCAAAGGCAAGTGCTGATGCGATAAATCCGGAGATCTCTATATCTATTGGATCCTTGTACTGGTGGGGAAATTCCACAGGGTCATTTTTAATAAGATTTATAAGGAGAGGTGGATCGTATATTCTATCAAGCGTCCTTTGTATGTGTGCTAATTTTTTATCAGTAATCTCCATGTCTCAGTTATAGTTAAGGAATGAATAATTTACACATTACTTTTCCTGCCTGATACAAGTTGGAATATGGGCTGATCAGCCACTTTGAGTGATTTTTCGATGAGAAGGTCTATCAGTTCTTCTGTCATGCTAAGGGAATTTTTTAATAGGAATCAGAACTACTATACTATTTACCTTTGTAGTATGTCAAGAAATTAACGCCGATATTATATAAGAGTAAAATATGCCGAAGATATTGAGAGGTTAATGTTAATGGATTTAGAAAATAGACTTAGACAGCTTGAGACACTTATAACTGTTTCAGGGATGGTTAATTCTTCTCTTGAACCGTGGGAGATAAGGGAGAGGACCATAAAAGCGGCAACAAGGCTTTTGGATGCAGAAGCTGGCAGCCTTCTGCTGATAGATCATGAAAGTGGTGAACTATTCTTTGAAGTAGCCGTTGGCGGGAGCGAGAGCAGGATAAAGGAGGTAAGGCTTAAAGCAGGACAGGGGATTGCAGGATGGGTGGCAGAAAAGGGAGAGTCTGTTATTATTCACGATGTCCGTTCAGACCCGAGGTTTTTTAAGGGTGCAGATGAGAAAACAGAATTTGTAACAAAAAATATTATATGTGTACCTGTAAAGGCAAAGGATAAGATCCTTGGGGTCCTTGAGGCTATTAACAAAAGGGAGGGGAGATTTGACAAGGGGGACCTTGAGGTATTTATAGCCCTTGCAAACCAGGTTGCTATTGCTATAGAGAATTCAAATCTATACCAGGAACTTAAAGAGGCCTTTTATGGAATTGCAGAGGCGCTTGCAGAGACTATAGAAATGAGGGATCCCTATACAGGTGGACATACGAGGAGGGTTATGAATTACAGCTTATCTATAGGAATGGAAATCGGGCTATCCAAAGAGGCATTAGAAAAATTAAAGCTCTCTGCAATACTCCACGATATAGGGAAAATTGGAATCAGGGATGATATCCTTCTGAAAAAAGGGCGCCTTGATCCGGATGAATTCGAGAAGATGTGCATGCATCCGGGATATGGTGCTGAAATATTGGACCACATAAAGCAATTAAAGTATGTAATCCCGGGTGTAAGGAGTCATCATGAAAAATATAATGGCAAGGGGTATCCTGATCATCTGATGGGTGAAGAAATCCCTGTAATTGCTAGAATAATAGCAGTGGCAGATAGCTTTGATGCGATGACCACAAACAGGCCATACAGAAATGCCCTGAGCAGAGAAGAGGCATTTAAGGAACTTTGCGATAATAAAGGAATACAGTTTGATGCCAATGTAGTAGAGGCATTTCTAAAGGTATATAAGGAAATGGAATGAAGATAAGGGTTCTTGGATGTTCAGGCGCGCTGCTTCCTAATGCAAATCAACCCGCGTTTCTTGTAGATGAGAAAATCCTCCTTGATGCCGGAACAATAGGTAATGTATTGTCTGCAGATGAACAATGGAAGATAAGGCATATCCTCCTGACTCATGCACACCTTGACCATATAGTAGGAATACCATTTTTTCTTGATAATATAGTAGTAAAGAATATAAGACATCAGGTAATGGTTATTGGCATTAAAGAGACTTTGAAGGCAATAAAAGAACATCTTCTGAATGATAAGATATGGCCTGATTTTTCAAAGATCCCTGATAAGAACTCTCCTGTACTTGCTCTAAGAGATATTAAATATGGCGTCCCTTTCAAAATTGATAAGTACACTATTTATCCATTAAAGGTACGGCATACAGTGCCTGCTGCAGGGTATATTATTGAAAAGGGTAGAAAAAGGCTTTTATATACAGGGGACACAGGCCCTGTCAGAACCACATGGAATGAGGTGAACAGGCTTGGATCAATCAGTGGAAGAGTTGATGCCATTATAATTGAGGTCTCTTTTCCAAACAGGATGAAAGAACTTGCCATCAAATCCGGCCATCTTACACCAAATCTATTGTATAAAGAGCTGCAGAAGTTAAATAATTTACCAAAGAAGATACTTATAACCCATCCAAAGCCGCTATATTATAAGCTTATAAAGGATGAAATAAATAAACTTATGGTGGAGGATATAGAAATACTCTCCGATAATATGATTATTACGATATAATCTTCTCAATAATCACCTTCAGGCCGGCATGTAATATGATTATAGTTGTTATCAGTATTGCATACAAAGTAAATCCTATCGGGTAAAACTCTCATGCTTAATATTGTTCACAGAAGGCTCCTATGGGGTGCAATAATAGCCTTATCCATAGCTGTGATTGTAAATGCCTGTTTATATCTCGGCCTGTTCGAAGAACTGGAGCTTAAGACTTTTGATATCAGGGCAAAATATTTCAGGAAACAGTTGCAACCACCGCCTGATATTGCGGTTATACTTATAGATGAATTATCTCTTAAGGTGATGAATCCTGTGGTAGGGAGATGGCCATGGCCGCGGTCTCTACATGCCGATGTAATTGACTTCCTTGATATGGGCGGGGCGAAGGCCATATTATTTGATATACTGTTTACTGAAAATGAACAGGGTTCTCATTTTAGAGAGGGAAAGGTCTCGGACAGTGACGAAAGGATGGTAGAGGCTACCAGGTCTGCCGGAAATGTTTATCATGCTGCACAGATCCTTGCTGATTCTGAGGATGATTACAATAAGGATTATCTTAATAAACCGCTCCCTGAAGATTTTGTAAAACGCTTTTCAGTCCACGCTGAAGGTTCCTTTGCCGGTAATAACAACACCTACTATATACCTTTTCCGGAACTCTATAATGTGTCCAGAGGGATAGGGATTGTAGAATTTTCCCCTGATCTTGATGGTGTTTACAGGAGGACAAGGCTATTCAGACATTATCAGGGAAAAGTCTATCCCGTACTTTCTATAGCGCCTTTGATGCATACATCTGAATCTGAATATTTACAAGAGGAAGAAAGAAGACTTACCCGGGAGCCATACCTTATAAACATGTATGGAGGATTCAAACCATATTCCATGAGCGGTATTCTTACGTCAGTACAGAAGATTAAGACTGGAGAGTTGGATAACCTTCCGGTGGACCCCAATGAATTTAATCAAAAGGTCGTTTTTATAGGTGGGAGTGCAGTGGGCATTGAAGACCTTAAGGCCTCTTCACTTGATAACAAGACACCAGGTGTTTTTTTGCATGCATCTATTTACGGTAACATTAAAAATAGGGATTTTCTCAGGTATCCACCCTCCATAACAACCACCCTTTCAATTTTGCTAATGTCTATTGCTATTACCTTTGGGATTCTATCGAGGCAGCATTTGATTTATCAGTTAGGGCTTCCGGTTTTTATTACCGCTGGATATATGCTTATAGCATTCTGGTGGTTTAAAAATAATATGGTACTGGATATTTTTGCACCGGTAACTGCTATTGTCCTATCCTGGCTGGGAACACTTGCCTATCTTAGTTTTACTGAAGGTAAGGACAGAAAAAAGATAAGGAAGATGCTGGAACAGTATGTCTCACCCGCAGTACTGTCATCTGTTGTGGACAGGGCGGGGGGGGACATATTGAAGGCTGAGGTGGGGAGTAAAGAGAACATTACAATCCTCTTTTCTGACATCAGGGGATTCACTACTATTTCTGAGTCCCTTGATGCAGAGAAGGTAGTTGAACTTCTTAATGAATACCTATCAGAAATGGTTGACGTTATATTCAAATATGATGGTACCCTGGATAAATTTATAGGAGATGCGGTTATGGCCTTCTGGGGGGCGCCCCTAAGGGTCAGTGATCATGGAAAGAAGGCGGTAGATGCTGCGCTTGAGATGAACAAGCGGCTGAAATATTTTAACGAGCGGATAAATGCGGAGGGTTTTCCTCAACTTAAGATAGGAGTAGGTATAAATACAGGTAATGTAATACTTGGAAACATAGGTTCCGAAAAAAAACTTGATTATACGGTAATTGGGGATAATGTTAACCTTGCATCGAGGATGGAGGGGCTTACAAAGGAATACGGATGTCCGATACTTATTGCTGAGTCAACCTATGAAGGGCTAAAGGGTTCAGTGATATGCAGGGTTGTTGATATGGTAAGGGTAAAAGGAAAAAGGCATCATGTCAGGGTATATGAGCCATTAGATCCTGATATATTGGGTCATGAATCGATTAGCAAAATAAGCATGTATGCAGAAGAAGGATTTAATTTTTATCAGAATAAGGAATGGAATAAGGCCATAGAAAAATATTCAAGCATACTTGAAATAATATCTGACGATACCCTGAGTAAATTATTTATTAAAAGGTGCGAAGATTTTATAGATAGTGAACCATCATCAATATGGGATGGGGTATATATGATGACTAAAAAGTAAAAAGGAGGCGCCATTATGACAAAAAATCTTTGGAATTTACTGAACAGTACAATAAGTATTTTTATGCTGCTGTTTTTGCCATCCGCTGTTTTAGCCGGAGACCTTTATGTGCAGAGTATAAAGGCCAGGATCCTTTCTTCCCCTTCACTTGGCTCACGGATAGTTGTTGAGGCAAACAGAGGGGAGGTTTTGAAAGAGTTGGAAAAGGAGGGGAATTGGTTCAAGGTGAGTTACAAGGAATCTACAGGCTGGGTTTCAAGGCTCCTCGTCGGGCCTAAACCCCCATCAGGCAAGGTGTCCGTACTTGAGGAGACTGAAGAGAAACTTGAAAAGGGCTCAAGGCGCCGGGCCTCGGCATTTGCAACTGCTGCTGCAGCAAGGGGTCTGGCGGAAGAGCGTGCAAGGATCAGTGATCAGTTAAAGGTTGACTATGACGGCTTGGAGTGGATGGAGAAGATAAATATAAGCGATGAAAAGGCCGCCATGTTCATTATAAAGGGGGTGGGAAAATGAATCGTTTATTTAAACTCATATCCTCTATTCTGTTCCTTACCTTTCCTGTATTTTATATGACGGTTTCACATGCATCTGATGACTTCAGAAAGAGGGCGCCGCAGGTGGAAGAGACATTTACCGAAGATGATGATATCAGGGCTGAAATAGTATTTGGCAGGGAGCTGGCAGCAAGGATTATAGGGAAGTATGGCATTTATAAGAACAATGATATCACACAATATGTAAACATGTTGGGTAAAGGACTTTCACAGTACACAAACAGGCCTGAATTAGAGTTCAGGTTTGCTGTTCTCGATACGGATTCGATCAACGCATTTGCAGCTCCTGGTGGATATATCTTTATTACAAAGGGGGCGCTAAAAGCAATTGAAGACGAGGCCGAACTTGCCGGAGTACTGGCAAACATAGGCAGGATTATCGGAGGAAACACGGAATTCCTGCGCGGTGTCTTTACGCAGATGGTGGATGAGGCAGCGGATATTCTATTTGAAAAAGGATTTAAAAAACAGGATGAGATAGACGCAGACAGAATTGCTACCCTGATCATAACCACTGCCGGCTATGATCCCTCCGCCCTATCGAGGTATCTGAAAAAGATCTCATCGGATGAGAAAGAAGGTAAAACTATTGGCAGTACCCATCCTCTGTTCTCGGAACGTATAGAAAAAATAGACACTCTTCTTGTGGATAATAATCTGGTGGGTAAAAAATACGAGATAGTTAAAGAGAGGTTCCATGAAAATGTCAGGCTCAGGTAATAAAATCTGTATGTTCAGGGCCTGGCAGTATGTATTATATAATCTGTTTTTTATTCTCATTGGTTACAGTTTCCTGCTTTTTACATCAGTATCCTTTGCTGACGAATATCACTACAATAATATTATTATCGGCGACAGGGCTTCCGGCATGGGAGGGGCGTATACAGCGATATCGGATGATCCTTCAGGACTATACTATAATCCTGCCGGAATAGCCTTTTCCTTCGGGAGAAGCCTGTCTGGTGGTGCACAGGCATATCATATGGTACAAAAAGAGTACAAGGATGTACTTGGCGGAAGGGGCTGGAACCGCAGGTCTTCTGAGGTGCTGCCAAATTATTTCGGGATCATCCTGCCGTTTGGAAATGGGAAAATGGGCTTCTCCTTTGCTGTTCCGGATGCAATACTGGAGGATCAGGCTCAAACCTTTTATAACATACAGCAAGGTATTGAAAGATACATTATAAACATAAATGATTCAGACAAGACATATAACTTTGGTCCTTCCTATGGGATAAAGATTAATGAACGACTTGCCCTCGGGACAACACTATACATGCATTACAGAACCCGCAACTATATTAGCAGGCATTTTATCAATTTTGATGATGGAAGGTATCAGTGGGCCAATGCATATAAATGGCTGACAGAATCGGGATTAAAACCTGTATTCGGGTTAATGTGGACTCCTGCAGATAGATGGTCAATCGGAACAACGTTCTCAAAGATTTATATATTTGATACAGACTTGCGCGCTCAGGCTACTTACAAGGGGCCTGATTATACTAACACTACTATTGATTACAGTGTTTGGAAATCTGACGATAAAAAAGAGTTCCCATTTGTAACCACTCTTGGCATTGCTTACTTTCCTTCAGACAGAATCCTCTTTTCAACAGATATAAGCTACTATACATCTGCGCCATATACATTGAGGTTAAACAACATTGATGCTGGATCATACATCCCTGAGAACGTCTCTCAGGAGAGTGTAGTAAATATGGCCATAGGGGCTGAGTATTATCCTAATGCAGGGATTGCACTGAGGGGAGGCTTATATACAAATATGGCGAATACCCCGGAACTTATCTCTGGAAAGACTTATCAGCCGGAACATATAGATATGTATGGAGCAAGTCTTAGCGTAAGTAGTTTTTCCCGCTTGTCATCGTTGACAGTAGGAGGCAATTACGCATATGGTAAAGGCAAGGCACAGATTATAGGTGACGATCCTTCTATACAGGATGCCGTAATGCAGAATCTTACGGTGTTTGTATCAGCAACCTTTAGTTATTAACAATAAGTGTATTCTTAAAGCTTCCAATTAAACTTCTGCTGGAGATTCCGGGCCTTTTCAAGGAATTTATCTTTTTGAATTATCCTTATTATCTTTTCGCCTTTAGGGTTATCATTCAGTTCAAGCAGGTTTAATTCTTCAAGCCCCTTAAGTTTATCCTTTATTAAAGCGGCATCAGCAGAAAAGATGCTGGATATGGATGCTACTGTAGTCTCAAACGGGAGTTCGTCTTTATCCTTGCCGGCAAGGAGGTTCAACATCTCACATGTTCCAATGAACAGATCAGGGGCCCATGACGCCACCCTCGAAGTTGCACTTTTAAGACGATCTGCAAGCGCGTTCAAAACATTTGCTATTATCGGGGGGGTTTGTGCCATATAGTGATCAAATGACTTCTTGTCGATCTCCACTGCCTCGGAATATTCTATAGCTTCTGCTGTAGCAGTTCTCTTATGATCTTTAGACAATAAGGACATCTCTCCAAATATCGTCACAGGTCTCAAAGCCACTAATACCACTTTCTTGCCGCTTGATTCAGTATATATGTTTACACAACCAGCCTTCAATATATAGGCGGAACTTCCAATCGAACCCTCCTTGAAAATAATCTCATTTATATGGAATTGTCTGACAGGAAAGTCATTCATATTTATTAAATTACAACCCCTGCAATTATAAGTTAAGTTAACAAATTGATATTTTACTGTCAATTGATATTTAATTCAGGTGAAACCCTCATGTCTCAAAGAGACACAAAGGACAATGAAAACAGGCGTAGACGTAGGGACAGACCTTTAGGTCTGTCCAACAGGAAAGGGACAAACCTAAAGGTTTGTCCCTACAGCGTGGTGTTTGGGGGGGATTTTCGAGTGAAAGGCCATGTTTACGGATAAGTTGACATGGTGACGCATTTTAAGTGAAACTTATGTTATGCAAAAGACAACCCGGCAGGAATCAAGGAGTCTCACATATGCCATAAAGGATGGGGTTTACTATGCCATTATGGCAGGTATGGGAGAGAGCTATATCAGCCCGTTTGCCATTTTTCTTAAGGCAACAAACTCACAGATCGGATTCCTTGCCTCAATCCCGCCTCTAATTGGCGCCTTTGTCCAACTAATATCAGTTAATATCTTAAAGCAGATTAAGGATCGAATGACTGTTATCATCACAGGTGTTATCGCCCAGGCCCTTATGTGGCTGCCCATATTGTTATTACCAATGTTATTCAGGCCTTACGCACCGTATTTACTCATCATTGGGGTTACATCATACTTCATCTTCGGGAATTTTGCTACACCTGCATGGAGCAGCCTTATGGGAGACATTGTCCCTGAGAAGACCCGCAGCAGTTATTTTGGTTATCGTAACAAGGTGATGAGTATCTTCTCCCTGGGGGCGCTTACTCTCGGTGGTTTAATCTTACACGGGACAGAAAAGATTGGAAACCTCTGGATTGGCTTCTCAGTCCTCTTTACTGTTGCCCTGATTACAAGACTCGTCTCATCATACTATCTCTCAATCATGGATAATCCATTATATGAAGTAGACCATAGAGACGACCTTGGCCTGATAAAGTTTTTATCAGGCTTCAGACATTCAAGTTTCGTACGCTTTGTTGTATATACAGGGTTGATGCACCTCTCGGTAATGGTGGCAGCGCCATTCTTCTCTGTTTATATGCTGAGGTATCTCCACTTTTCTTATCTTCAATTTATGCTGGTCTCGGCAGTAGCCGTACTCGTTCAGTACTTTACTTTGCACAACTGGGGGAGGTTCGGAGATAAGTTTGGCAACAGAAAGATACTTGTTATCACCGGGCTGACCTTGCCTGTAGTACCCGCGCTCTGGTTATTTTCTGCAAATTTTTATTATATCCTTTTGATCCAGATGCTTGCCGGATTTGCCTGGGCAGGGTTCAGCCTGAGCATGGGGAATTTTATATTTGATGCCATACCTCAACCAAAGCGGGCCAGGAGTGTGGCAATATTTAATGTATTCAATGCAGTAGGGATTTTCACCGGTGCGACATTTGGCGGCTGGCTAACAAGGTTTCTTCCTGTATCAATAAATATTTCCGGTTTGCATATTACTATGATCTCAAATCTTCAATGGCTGTTTTTAATATCCGGTCTTATGAGACTGGTTATGTCTTTATTTTTTCTTCCATCTATCAGAGAGACAAGGGAGGTTGAGCCTATTTCATGGAAGGAACTGATATTCAGGGTCTCATTTATAAAGCCAATTTCAGGCCTCAAATTTGACCTGTTTGCAGGCAGCGAGAAAGAAAAACCAGAAAAAAAGAAGGATAAATAAATAAAAACTTATTATATCTTTTTGAGGACGATCTTATTACCAGGGTATTCAATCAATACTGTGTCCTCGGATAATTTTTCAGTCTTAAGTGTGCTCTCGACCTTTGGGATATTTGTTATGCCTTTGTTTTGCTGATACCTGTCAGCGATCTTTTTCAAGGTCTTATTGGCATGGTCAAGTATCTCCACAACTGCATTGAGTGCATGTTGCAGTTCTCCAACGGCAGCCTTCCAATCACTCTTTGCCATAAAATAATTAAACTTTGCGAGGTGAAGGTCCATAGCAATCTTAGCTGTCTGCGGGTCCCTAATCTTTTTATAATCTTCCATTGTATTCTCCTTGTTGTTTAAATTAAACTGATTATTACTTTTATGTTAATTTGCAAAAACTGTGCAATATTGAAATAGGATTAATTATAACAAGAAAAATATCTGTAATCATATAATTTTATTGGGAAATATATTATTAAGGGGGAAAGATTAACAGATGCAGCCCGGGAAATTATCGACTACATATTACACATATTAATATTTCGTAACAATTATATACACATAAAGTCTATTTGCTTGAATTTACAGGGTGTTCAAAGGCGGATCAGGTGAGGAAACAAGCCGTGCCCCGGCCTTATCAAACGGAAGTTTCACAGGGATCATGAGTAATTTACCTGGAAATATTTTACATCTTTTATTTAGTCTGTTGGCATCTTTAATTACTGATACTTCCGTATCATATTTCCTTGCGATATGATAAACAGAGTCCCCCTTTTTGACCTTGTATTCCTTATAGGCCCTTTTCTGATAAAAAGGTGTTTTATTGTAATTTTCAAGAAAGGATATACCTGTACCTTCCGGAAGGCGGAGCCTGTAGTATTCATCATTAAATGGTGTTATAAGGCCTTTAAGTTCCGGGTTAATCTTCTTTAAAGAGGCAAGACTTACACCTGCATCCTGGCCAATGTCATGAAGACCTATGCCACCAGGGACTTCAATTAAATCGTACTTAATATCAGGTTTTTCAGAGAATGTGAATCCGAAGTCCTCTGGATTTTTTGCTATGATCAAAGCTGCCATGAGCTTGGGAATGTAGTTTCTGGTCTCAGCCTTTAATGTCCTGCTCTGCCCCAGCTCCCAGAATGTTGATGAGCCTGTTTTGATAAGGGCGCGTTTTACCTTACCACTCCCTGCATTATAAGAGGCAAGGGCGAGGGGCCAGGTTCCAAATGTATTATACAGATCCTTGAGATGCCTTGCTGCAGCCCTTGTGGACTTTATAGGATCCTTCCTCTCATCCACCCATTGATTTATAGTGAGTCCATATAAGGCACCTGTTGACGCCATAAACTGCCACATCCCGGTAGCCCTTTTAGGAGACCTTGCATGGACATTAAAACCGCTTTCAATAAGAGGAAGCAGCGCCAGATCTTCAGGGATACCTTCTTCTTTAAAGATCTCTTTAATAAGCGGGACATAAGGGCCGGCCTGATTGAGCCATTGCTGGAAAACGTCGCGACCTGAAGTTGTGAAATAGTCTACGTAATGGGATACCCGATCAACCACATATGGATGTGTCTTTTTAAGATAAGCAGTATCCTTTGCCGGACCAAATAGAGAATCTTCGAGAGAATTAAAATATCCGTCAATAGAAGCAGATTCTGAAGCCCGTGCTACATTTATATTTAATAATATACTGAGGGCAATTATGCCCCATAAGGCCTTTAAGGCAAGCCTCTCCCCTACACCACCCACCGCATTCTTCATAACAGGTCATATTATAAGTTGAAGATATAGCCAAATGCAAGCAAAATATGTGGCTAATATATTACTGGTATAAAAATTGCTATATTAAAGTGTATGAATGTACTTCATGACTTTGGGTTTATTGAACGCAGGAGACGCACACAATCAAATAAAATAAGGCGGTTTTTGAATGACTACTGGATTGTCCCTATGTTTGTTCTATCCCTTGAATTATTTGCTGTTATCCTTCCACCGTCAGATTCACCTGTACAGAACTTTTTAGATAGAAATCTCCACTTTTTCAGAGGCCCGGCTATCCTTTATAATATTGTGACTAATGATTTTCCCAACACCCTCGTTGGACATTTTAAAGAGATAGTAATAATTAATAAGTATTTCTTTAATATAGATCAGGTCCCTTCGGTAGAGTTATTAAAGGCCCTGAAGGATAAAGAGGCTGTGGCAAAGATATACAGACGTGTTATAGAATCGAGGAGTTATCATAATACAGAGATAGGGGGGATAGTCACCCTGATGGGTACTTCCAACGGGCCAAAGGTTAATTTCTATGAAATCCCATCAGTTAACGAAGACCTTTCGGAAAGACTCCACGAACTTATAGACTTTCCTGAAGAGTTTCTATTATTTATTAAAAACAGGGAAAACAAGAGGTTTATATTAAAGGTAGGTATGGATGAGAATTTGGTAAATAAGTTAACAGATATACTCACTGGAAACTCTGTCAGCAGGGATCTGAAAATAGATCTTATAAATGGTTTTGTGAGGACATATGATTTATATTCGGAGTCAAAGTATATCCTGTCACCATATGTATTCAAATCATTCCTTGGTCAGGGAGAAATTGAAGGTGAATATATAGGGATATTCCATGTCCATAATAATTATATGGAGCCCCCGTCTGATGCAGATGTTGCCAATAGTTTCTCAGACAGGCAGTTTGTAATAACCATTGGCGACACCGGTATAGTTATATATGATGTTGTTAAAGGGAAAGAGGTCATTTATAAAGGTGACTTAATCTCTTAGAGTCCCCGTCCGGGGAATGAAACCAATCTTATTACTACCTTGACACCTTTTGTTTTTATCTGTTAATCTACGGTATTAATGTATAAAGTTAAATCTATTCCCGGTAATCTGTCATTCCGAACTTGTTTCGGAATCATCTTATTAATTACACTATTCTTATCTCTATATGTACCTGCTTATGGTGCAGAGATAATAGAATATTTCCACCCTAATGGACTCAAGATAGTCACCCTCGAAAATCATAAATCCCCTGTGGTAACAGTCCAGGTGTGGTATAAGGTTGGTTCACGTAATGAGATCATGGGAAAGACGGGTTTATCACATCTCCTCGAGCATATGATGTTCAAGGGGACTCCCAAATATGGTAAAGGTGAGTATTCAAACCGTATATCTAAAAACGGCGGGAATGAAAATGCATTCACAAGCCAGGATTATACTGCATACTTTTCAGTTTTTGCGAGTGACAGACTTGATATAGCCCTCGATCTCGAGGCTGACCGTATGGTAAATTTATTAATAGACCCTGAAGAGTTTATGCTTGAACGTGACGTGGTAAAAGAAGAGCGCAGACTCCGTACAGAGGATGACCCGACATCATCTCTTGTAGAAGAGTTATATGCAGCAGCATTCAAACTACACCCATATCATTCACCAATTATTGGCTGGATGGATGATCTAAGCAATCTTACACGAGATGATGCATACAACTATTATAAGGAATATTATATACCAAACAATGCTGCCATTATTATTGTGGGTGATTTTGATACAGAAGATGTTGTTAAAAGGATAGAGAAATATTTCGGCAGCATCCCGAAAGGGAATGTCCCTCCGGAGATGAAGATAACCGAGCCCGTACAGAAAGGGGAAAAGAGGTTTTACTATAAGCGGGAGGCCCAGCTTCCAAATATAATATTTGGTTATCATACTCCTAACACCAAAGATAAAGATCATTATGCGCTTGATGTTTTAAGCAACATACTATCTTCAGGAAAGAGCTCAAGAATTTATCGTAATATTGTGTATGAAAAGCAGATAGCTCTTTCAGCAGGTGGTGGTTATACTTCAATACAGACTGACCCGGAGCTGTTTTATTTTTACGCACAGCTCAGGCCAGGGAAGACTGTTGAAGAGGCTGAGTCTGCACTGAATGAAGAGATTGAGCGGATAAAGAAGGAAACTGTATCCGACCGGGAGCTTGAAAAGGCAAAGAATCAGATTATGGCGTCGTTTATAATGAGCCAGGACTCGGTTTTTTATCAGGCAATGCTTATAGGGAGGCTTGAGACCACAGGTGCAGGAGCAAAGTATTTAGAGAGCTATATAGATGAGATAAAAAAGGTGACAGCAGATGATATTCAAAGGGTAGCACAAAAATATTTTGTGAATGACAACAGGACAGTAGGTATACTGGTACCGGTAAAGGTTAAAGAAGGCAAAGAATAATATAAGAGGGACTTTAATAAGATGAAATATCATAATTTGATTTTAAAATATGGCTTTTATCCACTATCGATTGCATTAGTTTTAACATTAGGTCCTCTTTTATCCAGTGTGCCATCAACAGCTCATGCATCAAAAAAGATAGAGCCGGTGCGGATGGTTCTTAAAAACGGGATTACCATTCTTGTTGTGGAGACACATGCACTTCCGGTTGTGAATATCTCTGTTGCAGTCAAGACAGGTTCAGTATATGACCCGCCTGAGAAGGCAGGTCTCTCAAGTCTGACAGCAACACTGCTGGATGAAGGAACAAAGACAAGGTCATCACAACAAATAGCTGATGAAATGGATTTTATAGGAGGGAAGCTTTCAACAGGAGGAGGTACTGACTTCTCAACTGCGTCACTTGTTGTCCTTAAAAAGGATATTAAGACAGGACTGGACATTTTCTCAGATATTCTTTTAAACCCTGTATTTCCGGAAGAAGAGGTAGAGAGAAAGAAAAAAGAGGTTATCGGGGCAATAATATCTGATAAGGATGACCCGGGTTCAGTAACATCCAAGGCCTTTTATAAAGCTGTATTTAAAAATCATCCCTATGGGATACCCGGAGAAGGGGATGAAGAATCTGTTGAAAAGATATCGAGAGATGATATAGTAAAATTCTTTAATACATATTACAGACCCCAAAATACCATTATAGCTGTTGTAGGTGATGTTAATCTTAAGGAGGCTGTAACCCTTATAGAAACATATTTCAAATCCTGGAAAAAGGCAGAAATATCGTTTCCAACTATTCCATCGGCAGGAAAAGTGGAAAAGAAGGAATCAGTACTTATCGATAGAGATTTAACCCAGGCCAATATTTTGCTTGGTCATGTTGGAATATCGAGGGACAACCCGGATTTTTATGCAGTCCATGTGATGAACTATATACTCGGTGGTGGCGGCTTCTCCTCGAGGTTGACAAAAGAGATACGGGATAATAAAGGACTTGCGTATTCAGTCCATAGCGGATTTGATATAAATAAATATCCCGGTGCGTTTACAGTATCAATTCAGACAAAGAATGAAACAACACAGGTTGCTGTGGATGGGATACTTGCTGAACTAAAGAGGATCAGGGAAGAACAGGTATCTGATGAAGAATTGAATGATGCCACATCATATTTAACAGGAAGTTTTCCGCTAAAGCTTGATACCAATTCCAAAATAAGTAATTATCTGGTTTTTATAGAGTTTTATAATCTGGGGCTTGATTATTTTGATGCATATATAAAAAAGATAGAGGCAGTAACAAAGGATGATATAATAAGAGTTGCAAAGAAATATATTGACCCTGAAAACTATGTTTTCGTAGCTGTTGCAAAACAGAAGGATGCAGGGTTGAAGGAATTAGAATGATGTTTGAGGACTCTCCGCATATACTTTATCAAAGGTTAAAAGAGAAAATAGAGTCTATGGGTTCTGTTCTTGTTGCATTTTCAGGAGGGGTTGATAGCTCTCTTCTTGCCAGGGTAGCATTTGATTCACTCGGAAATAAAACTGTTGCAGTAACAGCAACATCTCCTGCATATCCATGGTATGAAATAGAAGAGGCGAAGGCCATTGCTACTAAAATAGGGATACGCCATATTCTTATAGAATCTAATGAGCTCGATATTGAAGAGTTTGCACAGAATGACAACAGACGCTGTTATCACTGCAAGAGAGAGTTGTTCGATAAATTAAAAGTAATTGCAGATGATTTAAATATAACCCACATAGCCTGCGGGACAACAGTGGATGACCTGTCCGACTATCGTCCCGGGATGGATGCTGCAAAAGAGCTTGGTGTCAAGAGCCCGCTCGTTGAAGCAGGTCTTACAAAGGATATGGTAAGGGAAATAAGCAGGATGCTTGGCCTTCCAAACTGGGATAAGCCCTCCTTTGCATGCCTTTCTTCAAGATTTCCTTATGGAACAGAGATTACAGAGGAAAGATTAAAACAGGTTGGTATGTGTGAGACGTATTTACGACAGCTTGGCTTCAAACAATTCCGTGTCCGTTATCATGAAGAGGTAGCCCGCATAGAAGCATGTATGGAAGATTTGGAATTGATGTTTGCGAATCCCGCTCTCCGGAATGAAATAGCAAAAAAGTTTAAAGAGTTTGGATTTACCTATGTGACGATTGATATTGAAGGATATCGTACAGGAAGTATGAATGAAATCCTGATAAAGCAGGGTTAAAGACCCTGATGGCCATTCAGCCTGGCAAGGAGTTCAGAGGCATCTTCTTTATATCTTGAATCAGGATACCTTGTAAGCAGACCCTGCAGGACTTCAACAGCCATTTCTATTTTCCCGTTTGAGTTGTATGCAATACCAAGGTGGTAGAATGCCTTTTCACTGACAGCACTGTCAGGATATTCAGTCAATATAATCCTGAATCTCTCAACAGCAGCAAGGTAGTCCTCCTTTTTCAGATAAAAATTTCCAACATAGAATTCCCGTTCAGCCAATTTCTCTCTGCAAACCTTTATCTTATCACCTGCATCTTTTACGAATTCACTCATTGAGTAGTCCTTAAGGACTGTTTCAAATGCAGATAAGGCCTTCTGAACCGGTTCAATATCCCTGTCTATAGACCTGATCTGTTTAAAATATGAAAGTCCTATCCTGTACTGGGAATGGGCAGCAGATTTATGCAAAGGGTGAAGCTCAAGGAATCTCCTGTATTCCTGGATTGCACCTGCGAAATCCTTTTCCTTGAAAAGTTTATCAGCCTTCTTTAACAGGGCCTCTGCATCATACAACTCCTTCAGCTCGCTTGTAAGGTTATCACCGGTGAGTGTTTCAGAGTCGGTTTTCCCCGCACAACTATTAAAAAAGATTGGCCCTGCAAGAAAAACAGTTAACAACATAACTATGATTGGTAAACGTTTCATTTGTAAATCCTTCCCAAATTATTGCCAACTTAATAGAGCAGGCATCTTGCCTGATAGTTGACTATTTTATAATGCGTTACTCTTGTTACCTTTTTACCAGATTTCTGATAAAATAGCAAGACTTAATGGAGGATGATTGGTTTATATAGCAGGGACAGGTTCTTATTTACCACAAAGTATAATATCAAACAAAGATCTTTTTGACGCCACACATCTTACATCAGGATACATAGAAAAGATAACAGGCATCAGGGAACGAAGAAAGGCATCGCCTGAAGAGGCTACGTCTGACCTTGCAACCAGAGCTGCATTGTCTGCATTAGACTCAGCAGGGCTACAGGCAAAAGATATTGATCTTATCATTCTTTCAACTACTGCCCCTGATATGCCATTTCCGGCAACTGCATGTATTGTCCAGAAGAATCTAAATATTAACAAGGCAGTGGCCTTTGATATTAATGCGTCATGTTCCGGATTCCTGTACGCCCTGAATATAGCTGAAACTTTTATAAGGAATGGTAAGGCGGATACAGCACTTGTAATTGCCTCAGAGATAAAGTCGAGATTTGTTGACCCGGAGGATAAAGAGACAGCGATACTCTTTGGAGATGGTGCAGGTGCAGTTGTGTTACGGGGTACAAAATCCCCCTTTAGTCAAGGGAGGTTGGGGGGATTTTCAGAGAGAAATATAATTTGCACCAGGCTCTTTTCGGACGGCAGGAACTGGAAGTGGATCCACCTTCCAGCAGGTGGTTCGAGGATGCCGGCAACTTCTTCAACGGTTGCCTCCGGGTTGCATACTATGGAAATGGATGGTGGAAAGGTTTACCGGGCTGCAGTAACAACACTCCAACAGATGATATTAGATATACTCAAAGAATGCAGCCTGAGGGTAGAAGACATCAACACCTTTGTTTTCCACCAGGCAAATCTCAGGATCATCAGACAGGTACAAAAGCGTCTTGGGATAATAGAAGATCAGGTTCTACTTACCTTACCCTTTTATGGAAACACATCATCAGCCTCAATACCAATAACGCTTGATTATGCAGTAAGAGAAGGCAGGATCAAAAATGGGGATATGGTTCTCATGGCATCCTTTGGTGGCGGACTGACCTGGGGTGCGTCAATAATAAGTTGGTAATATGAAGCGTTATCTGTTTGCAACACTTTTCCTTGACAACACCTTCTCCTTA
>Ga0209211_10005340_pt1 | contig 19323 bp, 23 predicted proteins | sample RifGroA2_FD_183992 | JGI IMG/M metagenome (GOLD analysis project Ga0209211, IMG submission 183992) | Groundwater microbial communities from Rifle, Colorado, USA - Groundwater A2 (SPAdes) (version 2) | ecosystem: Environmental > Aquatic > Deep subsurface > Groundwater | place: Rifle, Colorado...
CTCTTCAGAATGCCACCACTCGTATAAACTTTTTTATTCAAAACATTCCCGCGATTGTATAAATTCATATTTTTTATATGATTGCCGTAATTGCCAGAATTGCTTTATGTGCTGGAATCTTCGGGGCAAATCTTACTGCATAGAAAATGTTCAATACACCAAGGAGGCTTATCAGGAGAAATTAAAGTCACTTTCACTTGGTTCGTATGCTTCAATTCAATCTTTTAAAAAACATTTTGAAGAAATAACGCAAAAAGATGTGATACATAGAGAGAATTTTAATTTAAAGGTATACAATTCCGACGGGAATTATTTATTGGATTGCAAAAATTGCCATAATTGCAATACAATCAATGAGTCTGAAGACACTTATAATTGTGTCAGAGGAATGAAGCATAAATCGGACATAGACGCAAACGGTTGTTGGTATTCTGAATTAATAGGAAATTGCGCAAATTGCGTAAATGCTTATGCCCAAAAATATTCCAATTGGTCTTCATCCAGATATTCTGAATATCTGGATCTATGCATTGAGTGTGAAAATTGTTTTGGCTGTGTCGGCCTTAAGAAAAAGAAATATTGTATTTTAAATAAACAACATACAAAAGAATCCTTCGACAAGCTTAGAACAAGAATTATTTCTGATATGAAAAAAAACGGCGAGTACGGTAAATTTCTGCCGTATTCCATGAGCGCCGGACCTTTTAATTTTTCCACCGCTTTTTTATATTTTCCAGAAACTAAAAAAGAAGATATTTTAAAACTTGGCGGTTATTGGGAAGACATTAGTAAAAGCCATATAGAAGGAATGCCGACAAGTGAATTACCAGATGATATAAAAGATGTCCCAGATATAATTGTAACTCAACCTCTAATATGTCCGGAAACGGGTTGGCGGTTTAATATCAACCAAAATGAACTTTCTTTTTATAAACAAAATAATATCCCATTACCCCGTCTTCATTTCGATGTGCGAACAAAAAATCGTCTGAAATACCTAACTGTTTTAAAATCCCATCCTTACATCTGTTATTATTGCTCAAAAAATATAATGGCTTATTATCCGCCGGAATGGAAATACGAAAAAATCGCCTGCGAAGAATGTTATAAGCAAAATATAAATTGATTATGATTATTTCACTTATCGCCGCGATTGGGAAAAATAATGCCATTGGGGTTGGGGGTAAATTGCCGTGGAATTTGCCGGCCGATATGAAATATTTTAGAGAAACCACAAAAGGACACCCGGTCATAATGGGCAGAAAAACTTTTGAATCCATCAGTCACCCACTTCCCAATAGACAAAATATAGTAATTACTCGCGACAAAAATTATAAAGCCGAAGGAATTGAAATAGTTCATTCTTTAGAAGAAGCATTGGCCTTGTTCCCGAGGGGAACCCTCGGGAATGATGAAGAAATTTTTGTCATCGGCGGTAGCGAAATTTACCGCGCGGCGCTTCCACACGCCAATCGTCTATATATCACCGAAGTGGACGCGTCGCCGGCCGGCGACGCGTTTTTTCCGGAATGGAATCGCAACGAATGGAAAGAAGTTGCGCGCGAAGCGTATGAACCTGACGAAAAAAATTCTTTATCTTATGTATTCATAGAATACGAAAGAATAATATAATGCAAAAAACTCCTAAATTCTTAGAAAAAATAAGTGCGTTGCTTGAAAATACCAAGCCGAAAACAGAAAATTGCAATAGTTGTGGAGAAACATTTAATATAAAAGAGGAAGATATTGAAACGGCTAAAAAATATCTAGCCCCATTGCCGACCGATTGTTATCATTGTAGAAGAAAGCTCCGGCTCTCTTTTGCAAATTATACGACATTCTTTAACCGAGATTGTGATGCGCCCAACCATAAAGAAAAAGTTATATCTCTTATACCGGAAGAGGCAAAATGTTTAGTGGAAGATTGTGAATTTTACTGGGGAGAAAAAAGTAAAAGACCGCACGTTGAATATAACAAAAATGAGTTATTTTTTGACCAATTTACAGATCTATTTAAGAAAACTCCGCAACCTTCGCTTACTAAAGATGCTTCAAATTTTAACAGTCCCTACACAGCCTATGGCAATCAGTTGAAAAACTGCTATTTCACTTTCGGAGGTCTGAAGGCCGAAGAAGTAGACTATAGTACGTGGCCAATACATACAAGGCAAACAATGGATATACTAATAGCCCTTTATTCCGAAAATTGCTACGAATGTGTATTTCCCGAGAAATGTTACAATTGCAAGTTTACTTATTTCTCCAAAAACTGTTTGGATTGTGATTTTTGCTATGATTGCCGCAACTGCATATCCTGTTTTGGATGCGTAAATTTGCGACACAGAAAATACTGCTTTTTTAATCAACAGCTTTCCAGAGAAACATATAAAGAAAAAATTAAATTTCTGCGAACAAATACAAGATCGGGACTTTTAGAACAAAGGAGGAAATTTTGGGAATTCGTCAAATCCCAACCGACAAGAGGGCAAAGAAACGAACATTCAATCAATTCAACGGGAAATTATATTGTCCACTCAAAAAATTGTAAGAACTGCTTTTGGGTTCTTGAAAGTGAGAATGTAAATAACGGGGATTTTTTACTCAAACTGACAAATTCTGCCGATGTAACAATAGGAAGCATGTCAAACGAATTGTATTCCGTTGTCTTGGTCGGGCGTGAAAGCTTTGGAACAAAATTATCGGTCAATTCAAACACAATCAGTGAGTGTGAATATGTCATGAACTGTAAAAACTGTAACTATTGTTTCGGATGCATAGGGCTTGAAAACAAGAAATACTGCGTGTTAAATAAACAATATGATGCCGATAAATATTGGGAATTGGTAGATGAAATAAAAACAAAAATGCTTGAAGGTGGTTCTTATGGCAAGTTTTTTTCCCTTAAATTATCTCCGTTTCCATACAATTCAACCTTAGCCAACTTGATATATCCTTCAGACGAAAAATCAATTATGGAACAGGGTGGATTTTGGCACCATCACCAAGCGACGGATACTCAAGGTTTGCCAATTATCGAATTGAACGATATACCTGATTCTATAGAGGATGTAGGGTCAGATATTACAGACAGGGCCATTAAATACTCATCTAAAAATTTATTTAAAATAATAAAACATGAATTGGAATGGTATAAAAGAAAATCCATACCTATTCCCAGCCAGCCCCCTTTTGAAAGAATGCATGAGAGATTCCAAGCCGCGAATAATTTTCAAGTTATGGAAACAATTTGTTCAAAATGCCATACCTTAATTGAGAGTGCCGTTGATCCGAAAGAAAATTCTATGATACTTTGCGAAAAGTGTTATCAAAAAGAAATAATATAGCTATTAACCCTCATATTCTTTCATAACTTACGAGCGTAGTGTATAATCAGTCGCATGGCGCTGTCGGATAAAAGAATTCTGGAAGCGAAAAGAAAAGGGGATATCGTGATTTTTCCATTCAAGCGGGCAAATTTAGCGACTTCCAGTTATGATCTTTCTCTTGGTGAATGGTATTTCCGCGAGCAACTATCCAAGTACGATAATCCTATTTTTAATATTTGGAGCAAAGAACACACCGACCATGTCTGGGGTACCAAGCCCTCGCGGGCGCAAACGGCGCGCGAGGCGTTGCAAAAATATAATTTCAAATGGAACGGAATCAAGCCGTCCGACAAAATAATTATGATTCATCCGGGCGAAACGATTCTGGCGCACACGCAGGAATTCATAGGCGGGCGCAATCACATCACCACTATGATTAAATCGCGTTCGTCTATGGGTAGAGTTTTTATTGAGACCTGCAAATGCGCCGGTTGGGGTGATGTGGGGTTTACAAACCGTTGGACTTTTGAAATTACCAACAATTCTCGGCACTATACAATTCCGTTGGTCGTCGGACGACGCGTGGCGCAAATGGTTTTTTTCGAAACCGGACCGATTTTGAAAACCGACTACGTCAAAACCGGAAAGTATCAGGGTTCGCGGGACATCAAAAAACTCGTCGAAAGCTGGAAACCCATGATGATGTTGCCCAAGCTTTGGTCCGACCGCGAGATAAAGAAATAGTTAAACCACTTCAATCCCCATGGAGCGGGCGGAACCAGTAATGATTTTTTCGGCAGCATCCAAATTAGTAGCGTTTAAATCCGGCATTTTCTGCTCGGCGATGGCGCGCACTTGCGCGCGCGTGATTTTACCAACCTTAACAGCCGGAGATTTACCCGAACCTTTTTCAATTCCCGCGGATTTAAGAATTAACGCCGAGGCTGGCGGAGTTTTTAGAATAAAACTGTAAGAACGGTCTTCGTAAACAGTAAGCACAACACCCACTTTTCCGCCGGCTAATTTTTTAGAGGCCTCATTGAATTTTGAAACAAAGTCGCCGATATTAACTCCCGCTTGTCCAAGTGTGGGCCCTAAAGGCGGCGCGGGCGTGGCTTTGCCGGCTTCAATTTGTAATTTTATTTTTTTCACTATTTTCTTGGCCATTATATTTTCTTAACTTGTAAAAAATCCAGCTCTACTGGCGTTTCGCGTCCAAACATAGATACCAACACTTTAACTTTTCCACGCTCCTCGTCAATACCCCCGATCTTGCCTTCTAAATCTTTAAAAGGACCGTCTAAAACAACCACTAATTCGCCTGAAGCTAATTCAATCTTATGTTTAGTTTCACCCGAAGACAAACGCTGGAAAAGTTCTTCTGCTTCTTTTCTGTCCAACGGCACAGGATTGACGCCGGCGCCGACAAAACCGGTTACGCGCGGAGTATTGCGTACCACATACCACGAATCGTCGGTTACTATCATGTCTACTAAAACATAACCTGGATAAATTTTTTCTTCAACTTCAGCGCGTTTGCCGGCTTTAATTTTTATTTTATTTTCGGTCGGCACTAAAATGTTAAAAATTTTATCCTGCATACCCAATGACTCAACGCGTTGTTTAAGATTACGCATAACCGCGTTTTCATAACCCGCATAGGTGTGTATGGCATACCAATTGCGTTCGGGTTTGATTTCTTGTTTCATATTAGATAAAAAGGTCAAGCACGCGAGTAAACACAAAATCAAAAACACCGAGATAATAAGCCACGACAACTGAAATCGCGACAACTAAAATCGTGAAATTTAACGTGGCGCGCCGGCTCGGCCAATTGACATACTTGAATTCATTTCTTGTTTCTTTTAAATACTCTATGATTTTAGACATTTTTAAAAGCCCCGCAGGGCTCGTTGAAAGTATATACCAAGGGGATGCAGGAAGTCAATTCCCCCTGATAAGGGGGGTTGAGGGGTTGTATTAAAGGAGGGATTATTTTGTGGGATTTATTTCCAGAAGTTCTACTTCAAAGATTAGAGTGGAGTTTGGGGGAATTTTACCCATATCACGGTCGCCGTAGCCCTTTTCCGGTGGAATAGTCAGCGTTTTTTTCTCGCCGACCTTCATCCCGACCAATCCTTCATCCCAGCCGGCAATCACCCGCCCCGCGCCCAAAGTAAACTCAAAGGGCTCGGCGTGGCCGAAGGCCGGATCCACATTGGAATCAAAAACTGTGCCATCTTCTAAACGACCCGTGTAATTCATAGACAAAACATCGCCCGCCTTGGAAATTTGTTCGGTATTCATATTTTCTTCATTTTCTATGTTTTTCTTGTCTTCCTTCGGGGGATTCCCCTTAAAGAAAACAAAATAGCCCGCTATTAAAATTACTAATATTAAAACGATTATCCATGTGTTTTTCATAAATACAGTATAGCACACTATATAAGTAAAATCTTTACCAACAATGGGAGGCATATGGGAGTTGCACCCATGATAACTCCGCCACAGGGAGTCGTGTTGCTACTACACTAATGCCTCCATATTATGATTAAATTACCAAATTCGTCCTAAAAAAGCGAATTTTAAATTATCATCCTAGACAAACCAAAAATCAAAAAACACAAACCGGCCGACACTAGACACCAACTGCACCACCGCTTGAGCACGAAAGCTTGGACAAAAGTCAGATATAGAGAAAACAAAAAAGCCGCGACCGAAAGAGAAATTAACAGAAGTGAAATAGTGGGCGGAATAAAATCAGGCGTTAAAAAAATTCCAAACGCGTAAGCAATAGTAATTAGTCCGTAGTAAAGCATGCCTAAAATTTCCACCGGAATTCCAAGGAAACGCGAGAAATTACTGTGAATAACCGGATCGCAATGAAAATTGAGCGGACAGATTAAAGGTTGTTTAGGTTTAGCTTTTCTTTTGTGCGACCAAATATGGCGCGCCAAGAAAAAACCGCCCAACGCGATTAACATAACCGCTATTTTAAAAACTGAAATTTCCCCTAAAATCATGCGGACGGTCTATTTATTTTATTAGGCAAGCTTGTAAATTAGCGAACCTTCTTTGGCTTTTTGAGAAAGTTTAACCGCGACTTCTTCGCCCTTTTCTACAGACTTCATAGGTTTGTGATCAACCTGCATAGAAGAAACCGCTTCCTCAAATTCTCTATTGCCTCCGACAATCTTGATATTATCCCCCACGGCTAACGGAGCCGTTAAAGACAATACGGCAACACTGGCTTTGTCGTACCAATGAATTACTTTGCCAATTTGTTTTTCAGCCATAAAAATTTCTAATTAGGCTAATAAAACCGACCTTATTTATTATACCCTATATTGCTTCTGGCAGGAATCGAACCTGCATCACCTCCTTCGGAGGGAGATATTCTGTCCATTGAACTACAGAAGCGTCGGGGCTACAGGAGCAAATGCCGGAGGTGGGAGTCGAACCCACACGTCTTGCGACACGCGATTTTGAGTCGCGCGCGTCTGCCATTCCGCCACTCCGGCAATTATGAATTCTTAAATCGCCTCCGGTACTCTAATATAATTTTAGCATTTGCGCGAACTTTTTTCGAGCGAAACTCCTAGCACATTCCGCAGGGCAAAGCCCGCCCGCGCGAGTACGCGCGTGCTCTCGTCAAGCGAAGGCCAACAGGGTGCGGGTATGCAATACCAAATCTCTTCTCTGTATTCTACTGTTTTTTTGAGAAAAATTGCTAAATCAATTAAATACAAAAACCCAGTAGATTCTCTCATATTGGGTGTGGGAGGAATGCGGGCGCGGAGTTGTGCCTATTGACAGAAAGGCATTTCTTGCTATAATGGGACTAGAAAAATTCTTTAAAATATTGAGATTTTAGACTAAGTGAATTGCCCCCGCAGGATATCTTGGCCTTCGAGAGCAATTCATTTTTTCACTAATATCTAAAAACAAAACAACACAATGGCAAATTCACAACAAAAGACCAAAACGTTCCAAGGACTGGAACCTGGTCAAATGAAAGCATTGGTGGCTATCACCACATTGTCTGTTCCAACAAAAATTAGCAAAAAGTTTGCTACTAAATTGAAGCGGAAAAATTACCTAGCAAATAAACTAAAATCATTCTGGAGCACCCTCCTCAAAGAGGATGGACTTCTGATTGATTCTGTATCAAGTTTATTTGAAAGGACGATTTCTCTTTTAATTCCTGCTTGTCCGGTGGTAACAATCACCAAAGATTCTGACAGCAATTTCTGGGACGAAGTACGTACTCGGGAAGAAGGAAGAAGCACTGTAACTCCGTATTTTGATGATGACATGTGGAAGTATTTTAAGGATAAAGTTGTTCCCGCAACGGAAGAATTTGAATCCAACATCTACCGCTTCAAGCAAGTAATTACCCATCAGCAAATTCTTGATGAAGGGGAAGCCAAGAATGTCAAAGAAATTTACGAATACTCCGAAGCCAAATCAATCATCCGGGAAGCGATCTTGAATGGAGAGGTTGATAAGATTGGCACAGGAGTTATTGCTTACTTCAAAATTGAAGGCAACGATACTTTGTACCGCTTCGACACCTGGCGTCGTGTCGATGGTCGGTTCGATGTGTATGTCGAAGAGGTCGACCTCAACTTCGAGTACGATGCTGGCAGTGGTGTGTGTTTCCGCTAAATCTTATTTTCTTAAACTTAAAAAAGGGATCTTCGATACTTTGTATCTTAGGTCCTTTTATTTTTTATTTTAATACTATACAATACATCTGTGATGTAGTATTTCGCTACGGTTATGGCTCTAGCGACTACTCATAGGATAAATATATCGGCAGAGTTTAAATGGATACGTCTATTTAATTAATGGGGTCAGGTACCATTCTTTTTTAAAACTACATAACGCCGTGCCAGCAAGAAGAGTCCTTGATAATTCTTTCATTTTTTCCCCCCTTAGAAGTTCTTCCTCTAAGTGGAATTGTGTCAGCCAAAGGGTAGTCCTTTGTCTGGGCTTTCTAACAGCTTCGCTAAATTTTGCGAGTTCAATTTATGCGCGGGGGGAGATTTGAACTCCCAAGCCCGTGAGGGCGCTACCACCTCAAGGTAGTGCGTCTGCCAATTTCGCCACTCCGGCAATTATGAATTCTTAAATCGCCTCCGGTACTCTAATATAATTTTAGCATTTGCGCGAACTTTTCCCGAGCGAAACTCCTAGCACATTCCGCAGGGCAAAGCCCGCCCGCGCGAGTACGCGCGTGCTCTCGTCAAGCGAAGGCCGACAGGGTGCGGGTATGCAATACCAAATCTCTTCTCTACACTCTAATACAAAAGAACCCGGTTTCTCTCATACTGGGGGTTGGGGGGGAATGCGGGGCGAAGAATTTAAGTTCATAAAAATTAAACAAAAATATTAAATTCTAAAGGTAATCTTATTTTTTAAATTCCAGAAGAATTAATAAGTTCTATAAATCTTGATTCTGTTTCTTTTGTAATAGCTGAAAAAAATTCGGACATATTGTTATCAAAACCTGTATCAGGTATATAATGTTCACGTGCATAAGCAAGATGTTTCAAGGTGAATTTTTCGTTTCCTTTCATCCCAAAATATGATTTTAGCTGTGACATTCGTTCTGCAATTTCATATCCAGTAAAAAGATATCTTTTTCCATCCCCAATATAATTTTTTATATGATCCTCATTGATAGAATCTACCTTGAAATGTTTCTTGGAATATTTTAGAACTCTTTCTGTGGTGGATGGAAAAACATTTGTATCAAAACCTGAACAAAAATATTTACGAAAATATCTATTCCCAAAAGTTCTAATGAAATGACCCTTCTCATGACTTTCAGTAATACTCTGGGTTTGTTCCCACTTGTTAGGATTAATACGATCATTGTAATATTCGTCTTTGTTAATTTGTATTTTTTCTCGACAATCTTCATAGTCATCATGCCAAAATAAATCATCACCACTTCCACAATGACTTCCTCCGTCTTCTTGATTATTCATAATTGGAGTATCTTTTTCAATAACTTCAATGCGTTTATTTAATTCTTTTTGTATTCTTTCTTTCAGTTTTTCTGATTTTGCTTTAAGATTTTCTTGTTTATAATAATCCACATATAAAAAAACTAACTGCTCAAAAATTTCAGGATTTTTAAGCCTGCTAATTAAAAGCAATGTCGGATTTTCTTGTGAATTTGCTTGTTGTTCTATAGTTTTTTGTGTTGCCTTATTTTCAAATACTATATTTTCCATAACAAAACTATACCACAAAATCCAAAATTTTGAAAATAAAAAAACCGCCGGTCACTATTTATGTGACAAGGCGGTTAATTGTTTTAGTTTGGTATTGAATGGATAGCATCCTCAATAGCTTGTAGGATCCATGCCTGTTTTTCAATTTCTGGCATCGACTCTTTTCCTGTTTTTGCAACAAAATAACAAATCGATCTTTCACTTGAGCCATAGGATGTTTCTCTTACAGTTTTAATTGCTGCTGAAAATTCGATATTTTTCTTATCATAATTAAAACAGTTAATTGAGAATATTCCAGATTGTTCACTTAAAAATCCATCTGGGAATTCTAAGTAAATGAAATCATAAAATCTCCAATTTTCAAGTTCTTTTATCGTTGCTGGTGGCTTCTCCATGCTTATCGGATCAGATCCATGTGCAAGATCAACTTTAATTCTCTTAAAAAAATCAGGATTTTCTTTTAGTTTCCTAATTAATTTTGAAAAATTATAAGCTTGTTCTTTTTTACAAGAAGACATTGAAGTGAAAGTTTTTACTTTTACTTCTATTACTTCAATTTTCTTTTCACTAGAAGAAGGAAAAAGAAAAAGTGCGTTGTAAGAATAGGTAGCAAGAATAAAACCAGCTATTGCAATGAAAATTGCAATGAAAAGTTGGATAATTATAATAAAAAATGCAAATAAGTTTTTCATGACTTTGCCCTCCCATAATTAAGTTTAACATCCGTGTATCTTCCGAGAGTATACTCAATAGCAGAGTTAGAATGCCCTGTTTCGAGAGTAGAGTTTCTCACAAAGTCTTCTCCAAATCTAAAGATTGGATTAACTTCGGTTTGTCCTTTTGTCTCATGCCATTTTAAAACTTCATGATGAAGTTTTAAAATTTGGAATAAGGAATTTTTTTCACCGAAACCCTTATCGAAACGTCCAGCGATGGAAACATAATACTTTTTTTGCGATGTCACACTATTAATTAGAATCGGCAAAAAAATTACAGCGAAGATATGGTTTAATCCAAAGTCTCCATAAAAAGAATTACGGAAACAAAAGTTATTTAGCACACTATTAAGAAGTGCTATCTCCTGTTTTGGATTAAGAAGTTGGCAAATTGCTTCTATAACTGAAGCAACACCATTTTTTGAAGTTTTCCACTGATATTTTTTTATCAGCTTTTCAACTTCTTCTTGTTTTTCGGTATCGAGTTTTTTATACTCAATATATGCTACTGTTTGCACAGTTAGCATGTGGATTACATTGAGACCGTATGCGCTTGCGGTCAAATCATGCCTGTCTTTCCAGGTGTCGTTCAAATTTTTCATTTGGAACCTCCAGTTTTACGTCCGTGCTTGTTAGCGTGGACAGATTTAAGAATATTTAATTAACAAATAGCAAACTTGCTACTCCGTATGAAGTATAGCATATTATAAGAAAAAGTCAAGGTTTTTTTAGGTAATTATCCACACCTCCAAAAATATCCTTGTTTTAAGCGATATTTTCGGTACACAATTTTAAATACTTTTGGAACCATGTATTTGGTTCGTTCCATTTGAGTGAGAGGATTACCGATGCCAAAATTGAAGTTGTTTCCGCTCCTCTTTGGGTTTTAGAGCCAAAAGATTAATGATTAATGGGGTCAGGTACCATTCTTTTTTAAAACTACATAACGCCGTGCCAGCAAGGAGAGTCCTTGATAATTGACTGCTCGCGTATCGCTTCGCGATACGCGTTTGACCCGACCATTTTTGCCGATGTCTCTCTTTATGCGCGGGGGGAGATTTGAACTCCCAAGCCCGTGAGGGCGCTACCACCTCAAGGTAGTGCGTCTGCCAATTTCGCCACCCGCGCAAAAACTATTAAATTAGACAGTTGCCGGCTCTTCTGAAAGAGCAGATACCGTTTCACTTGCTATTTCACCTGTCGGTTTCTTTGATACAACGGAAGTTGCTCTTAAACTACGCATCTTGCGGGTAACCTCACGCGCCGCCTTGTCGCGAATATAATAAAGTTTGGATCGTCGAGCCTTAGTGCGCTTTATTATTTCTATTTTATCAATGGACGGCGAGTATAAAGGGAAAATACGTTCCACGCCCACTCCTTCCGCAACTTTTCGCACGGTAAAAGTCGCGCCGATTTCGGTGCCGTGTTTGCGCGCCAAAACCAATCCTTCAAAGGCCTGATTACGGGTTTTACCTTTTTCCGCGATTTTCACCCACACGCGCACTGTGTCCCCCGCTCGAAAATCGAGTTTTTTTCTTTCTTCCATATTGGCTGGTAAAAATTGATTCGCGGTCATAACAACGTTTAATTTAACACGGCTCGCGTTTTTAGGCAATTCCGAAAGCTTTTTTTAAATCTGACGGAATCGGCGCTTCAACTTTTATTTCTTTTCCGCTCGGGTTTCTAAATTTTATGGAAACGGCGTGGAGAGCTAGACGCTTTATACCAGCTGGGATTGAACGGTGGGTTGCATAAAGATTGTCACCCACAACTGGGTGCCCGATGCTGGATAAATGAACGCGAATTTGGTGCGTGCGGCCGGTGCGCGGATAAATTTCGAGTAATGTAAAAAAATTACCACCCCCCATCCCCTCCTTATCAGGGAGGGATGCTCCTTGGGGCGGGGTGGTGAATCTTTTCAAAACTTTGTATTCCGTCAGGGCTTCGCGCAATTTGCTCGCCGCGCCGATTCCGGCGCGGCGTTTACGCGAGTCATTTTTACTGCGCCCGATAGGCGTGTTAATTATTCCTCGCTCACGCTTGAGCTCGCCCCAAACCAACGCCAGATATTTCTTTTTCACGCTGTGATCCTGAAATTGTTTTTTTAGAAAATCAAAAGCGCGTTGGTTTTTGGCCACAACTAAAACTCCGGAAGTGTCTTTGTCTAAACGATGAACGATTCCAGGACGGCTTGAGTCCTCCCCCACTTTTTTGATTTCCGGATATTTTTTTAACAAAAAATCAACCAAAGTCTTTTCTTTAGATTTCTCGGTAGAGTGCACAAGCAACCCTGCCGGCTTATTCACAACCAACACTTCTTCGTCTTCATAAAGAATTTCTATCTTCGGCGTCATTTGCGCGCTCGAGGGATCGAACCCCGGGCCTACTCGGTGTAAACGAGTCGCTCTACCACTGAGCTAAGCGCGCATCTCCCCGGGAGGAATCGAACCTCCATCAACGGCTTAGAAGTCCGTGGTTCTATCCATTGAACTACGGGGAGTCCTAAAAACTATAACAATGCTACAACACCCGGTCAATTTGCTGTCGGTGGAACAAAAACCACAACGGCAATAACCGTAGTCCAAAGGCCATCTTTATTTCCTTCGGCCGATTGGGTGGTGTTAGTAGTGCGGACAATTTTGCCGCTTAATTTATATATTTGTTCCCTTTCATCCCAGTCTTTATTCGCGTCAAATTCAATATTTAAAGTGGTGGCTAGCATTGTCGCGGCCAAATCCTCAGCGTACTCCCCCGCTTTTTTGTCTGTTTCGCCAAAAGGATGGTGCTCGGAAATATAACCATACTGATTGGGGTCGGCCGGAATAGCCATGCCGACCGAGGCGGCCTCAAGACGATTCGGCTCGTTGGTCGCGTTTCTCGCCATAACACAGTAAACGATTTCACCCGGTTTAAGTAGTGTGAGTCCTTCCTCGCGATTAACTTTTTTACAACCGGGCGGACAAATACTGGAAACCGTGACCAAATTAAACCTCTCTATGCCGGCACTCCGAAGCGCCATCTCGAAAGAGGTAAGATATTCTTTATGAACCCCGACACCTTTGGTAAAAAAAAAATTCCCTGGAACCATTAGGGTATTATAGGAAGTTTATAATGCAGGGTCAATAGTGGACGGTGGATTTTTAAGTAAAGCTTCGATTGTAACGGCTTTGTCTTCAAAAAATTTAAGTACCTTATTAAGTTGGACACGATTTACGGTCTCGCCTGTTGTGATAAGGGGAACTGGCTCCGAATCAAATTTATCAAGACGACCCACAAAGCTAAGTGAAATAGCGACAACGACTACAAACAACGCGAAAAAAACAATCAAAAACAAATGCCAATGTTTTCTTGTGTTCCAAAGCTGGTCTGTATTACTGATTACTTCTTTTTTTGCCCGTAAAAAATTTAATTTCATTTAACTGGATTAGATATAAAACTTAATAATTCTACCTCAAAACTCCCTGTCCAATCAGGGCTACCTTCCTCGGCGACGGAGCTGGTTCCTAAAGAAAACGAAACTTTGTTTATTTTAAGTTCATATGGAACTTGTTCAAGAAGTTTAACTAAATGGAAAAGTCCAGCAAAAGCGCCCTCGCCTTTAAAACTAATTTTAAGCGTCGGCGGACGGTTTGCTTGTTTGGCGGGCTCATTTGTCTGCTTAGTGGTAGGTGGATTCACTTGTTTAGGCGGTAAATTAGAGGAGTTATTTATTGACTGCACATCCAACCGTACACCAATTTCCTGTCCTAAACTTTCCAAAGAATCCAAAAAACCCGTTACATCACGGCTATCTACAAAGTAAGAACTGAGCAAGGCGCGATCGTTGGCTGTTTCCTTGGCTCCACGTTCCAAAGTATTTAACTCTTCTTCACGCGCGGCCATGATTTTAACCTGATTATCTTTTTCCGCCAAACGTACGTTGGAGTGTAAAATTGAGGAAGCCAGCCATAAAGCCACGCCCAGCGCGGCTAAATCAATTAGAATCCAGATTATTAAATTTATATGTTTAAATCGTGACATAATAATCATTTTTTTTCTGACAACAAAATATCAAGACTAAACTCTATATCTCGGCCTTTAACAAAATTAGAAATGGGCAAATCCACTTGCGCAAATCCAGACACCGTTTCCAGTCGCCGGCGAAATTCCAGAAGTTTTTCACGGTCGGCGGCCCAACCACGAAGCTTGGCAACAACGCCGGTTGGCGACCGTTCTAAAAAAACACTTTTTAGTTGAATATTCGAACCTAAGTTATTTAATATAGGATCCAAAACTTCTTGAGAAAAAACCCATTCGGGTTTGAAAGTAAAAATAGATAGTTTTTGGTTAATATCTAAAACACTGGCGCGTACTTCGCGTTCTAAGCTTGAGGCTTGGCCGGCCCCCAAGACCTCTATGCGTTTGTCATCCGCGCGCTCAGAAAACATAAGTCGCGCACGGGTCGGTAAAAGGAGAATTATAAATATAGCCGCCAACACAAAAATTCCCTTAAGAACCAGCACAAACAAACGGCAACGATATTCCCATTGTAAATACTTTTTTTCTTGAATTGAGAGAAGATTAACCATATTAAAAATAGTCAACTAGGGCCAATCCTACAGCTGGCGCGAAAGATAAAGAATCATTAAAAGTAATTTCCGGCACATAATTTTCCATATCGGTAACATTTATCCAAGCGTTCGCCAATTCAACGTCAATTTGCATACTGGAAGAAAGATAGCCAACCAACCCTTTAATATTAGCATCGCCGCCGGAAAGTATAATTTTTTCTATGCGCGATTGTTCATGAAAATCTTTTCCGGTTCCATGGGTGTGCCAGTAAATATAATGTTTATTAATTTCATCGCGCAAAATAGAAAGTTCATTAAGAAGAAGCGCAAAAATTTCCGGCTTGTCCGTGCCCCGCTGAAGGCCATAAGTTTTTTTCAAGTGTTCAGCCTCGTCAAAAGGTATCTTGAAATTTTTGGCAATAACGGAAGTCAGGTTATAACCACCGATATCCGTCGTGGAAGTAAAAACTGGCAACCCATTCGAAATGATAGCGATACCGGTGCGCATATGCCCGAAATCAACCAGCATGTGGATACCCTTATTTCCATGTGGTAACACCGCGCGGGCTAAAGCGCTAGTTTCAAGTTCTAAACTTTTCAGAACAAGACCGGCAGACACGAACGCGGTAGTGTAATCCTTTACAAGATCGCGTGATGTCGCCGACACTTGTATATCTAAAACATTGGAATGTTCATTTGCAATATTCCAACTGAATACTGTATCCGCAACTGGTATGGGAACATATTCTTCCAGCTGAAATTCCACGGCCGAGTTTATATCGCCAGCGGCATCTTTGGGCACCCGCACCATAAAAGTATAAACCTGCTCTTCGGGTAAAGAAGCGCGAATAAAATCAAAATGTTCGGCGCGCTTGAGTTCCACTAAAAGGGCAGAAAATTTTTGCGGGTTTTTTACCTTACCTTCCTCAATCACGCCGTCCGGCACAACACGCGTACCGAAGCGCCCTAAACGCAAACCGTGGCGAAAACGCACAAGTTCCACGAATTTTATTGAACGGTCGGAAATATCCAAACCTACGGCCGGCATCAAAAGCGCTGGCGGGGGCGGAAAGAATTCTCGTTGGAAAGCAACCATACTTTTAATTATACCCTTTTTTTGTTCTTTTCTAAAAACCTTTGTAGTATTATGGCCGCCGCGGAGGCGTCCTTGAGACCACGACCTTTCTGGTAACGACTGGCTTCAGAAGTAGAAAAAATCTCCGGTTCCAAACACACAAGCAGACCAGAAGCCTGTTCAAGTTCGATTTTTAATTTAGTAATTTCCGCCTGAACTGGATTTTCCGCGCCGGAAGAAGACAAAGACTGGCCTAGCACAATCCGGCTTACTTTATTTTGCGCGCAAATTTCGCTTATAGTTTTGGCCAAATTGGGACTATTTAATAGGACCTTTTCCGGAAAAGCCAAACAGCCCGCCTCGTCTGAAAGCGCCAGTCCCACTCTTTTCGTCCCATAATCAATCCCCAGAAATCTTTTCATAGCGTTATTGCCTAGATTAGCATAATTTTGGTATGATGTAAGTAATATGGAAAGCTTTATACAAACAACGCCCTGGCTCTTAATAGTTTTGCTTTGGATACTGCCTTGGAAAGTGGCGGCTATGTGGACCGCCGCCAAGCATTCACAAGAAAAATGGTTTGTGGTTCTTTTGCTCTGCTTTATTCTGCCTTTCGGGCTTTTGGCTCTGCCCGACTTGTATTATCTGTTCATCACGCGCAAATACAACTGGAACCAAATCAAAAATATCTTTAAGCAGGAAGTCAGTTAAAATAAACCAATCACCTTTCACTTTTCTGCCAGCCAGTGCCTAAAGCACTGGCTGGCAAAGTTAAATTTTATTACTTGTTTTTAATTTATATTCGTCTTTAAAAGGAGGAAAAGGGGTCAGTCACCTTTTTTAGGTCTGCCTCTTGATCGCATTGTAGATTCAAGCCCTAATTTTTTAACAATTCTATCCACCCAAATATCTTTACCAAAGGGCCTATCTCTTTGAATTGATTTTTCAATAGATTCCTCTTCTTCGTGTGTTTGTGGCTCATTAATAAAGGAAAGATAATCTCTGGGTTCTGGTATTGGCCATGAAGATAATATTTTCTTTTGTTTTACTGTCCCATTCTCTCTTCTCCAGACACTAGACCATTTCCAGTTTTCTGCTTTTTTTACAAGATTAGCTTTTTTGGCATTTCTTTCAACATAACGCGCTAAGGCAATGAAATGGTTGTCGTCTTGTACAATAAAGGATTTAAACCGGCCTTGATATAGATGACCTTGGCCCGTTGTCTTTTTTATTGCATGCCATCTTTTGGTGTGTGTATTAGTTAACCATTTCATAAATTCTGAAAGATCGGAATCTTGATGAGGATATAATACGAGATGCCAATGATTAGGCATAATGGAATATGCTAATATTCTCATTCCAAACTTTTCTACTCCTTCTTCTAAAACATTTTCAAAAAGCCGATAATCTCCATCATTATCAAAAATTTGCACACGAGCATTTGCTCTATTGAGCACATGATACACATATCCCCCTATTGCATTTCGTGGTTGTCTTGGCATATGTCCTCATTATATCACAAAAAAGGTGACTGACCCCTTTTATCCTGGGTGTGGGGAGGAATGCGGGGCGGGGGTTTTGGGTTTGGGCGAAACAGAATTACTAAAAAGATTCTATTAAATGAGTCTTTGAATAAAAAATTTATAACTTCTCCATGCTTCTTTTACGCGCATCTTTTTCTAAGTCATTATAAAATCTTCCATATTTTATGAGTCCACTTATATATTCAAAATAAAATTTAAATAGTCCTCGCTCTTGATATTGTAACCAGTGAATCTTTTCATGAGACAAAATTGAGCCAGGCATAATGGGTTCATTTTTATATTTCTTTTCTAGAAATATTCCAAATGGTGGAATAGTCATAGCCATTATTTTGCCGGGAATTTTATCTACATAAATAATATGCACATCATTTTTTATAGTTACAATAGAGTATAAATGAAAAGTTAAAATAATGATTGACAATACCAAAATTATTTTATAAATGTTTTTCATAAACACACATCTTATTTTATTTTTCCTAAATAGAATCTTTTTGTATCTTGTGCAATCCAATGAATATGGTCTGGGAATAACTGCAAATTATAATTTTTGCTATTTGAATTTAGAATTTTTTGAGTATTATCGTTCATATTCCATAAAATATATTCATGTGTAGCCCCTACCCCAGCATCTTCTGAAGACAAGAGAACTTTATCTTTATCAATAAATTCCCTGACAGATTCCATCCAATGTGAATTTTTTCTCTCTGCAACTAACGAACCGTATTTATTATAAATTTGTAAAGTATTAGCATTAAATGGAGATATGCCGAAATAACCTATTTTAGTATTAGGTGCATCAGCACTTTGTATTTCATCACCAGTAAATTCAATTTTCTTTAGAACTTTATCTGATTTTAAATCAATTATTGTCGAAGGGTATAGTAAAATTATATTATCTGGTTCGATCCAAAATAATTCTGTCCTAAATACATTGTCAGTAAATAAACCATTTATTTCAAGATTATCTAATTTTTTATTTTTTACATTAAAAACAGAAATCGGACTATTTCCGTCCTTCAAGTTTTTTCCTATCAGTATTTTATTTGAATCTGAAAACCAAGGACCAAAAGTATCTCTACTATCTTCTGATATCTGAGTTATATCTTTTGTGTCTAGAGATAGAATAAATAGTCCTTGTTTATTTAACAATCCATTAAATGCATATAGTTTTTTATTTGGAGATAATTTACCATTACTATAATCAGTAATTGATGCAATATCAACATCATTTGCAGTATCATATAGATGAGTACTACTTTGAGAAGCATAACTTAAGATATCACTTGATTCCCAATCAAAAAGCGTAGTTCCTTTTTCAAATTTCTTTAAAGTACCTGTTTTTAAATTTAGTATGAAAAGATACGGGGAAGAACCTGTATCAAATCCAGGTTCTTGTTTGAGTCCAGTAAAAGCAATTTTATCGCCATCAGGTGAAAGAGAAAAATCGCCGTCATAGCTATCAATACCTTCACCCAACATAGATGCGGACAAATTAAAAATCTTGCTGTCTTTGATACCTAGCTCTTTACTATACACAAAACCACCACCAATTTGTTTCGGTTTTATTGTAACGGCTAATCCTAGAAAAATTACTAAAATCAATACGATAAAAATTTTAGAACGCATATGTTGATTTTAACATCTTATAGGTATTTTTTCTATTGTTTCGCCAAAACCCAAAACCCCCGCCCCGCATTCCTCCCCAAAAAATAAGTCCCCCCGAGGGGAACCCTCGGGGGGACCTAGTATACTCGGCAAAACGTTATGATTGTTTTCTCATAAAGCAATTATACCGTACAGCCAGTGCCTAAAGCACTGGCTGGCACTTTTTTCCTGCGGTGTATTCTTGAAATAGCTCGAACGGAAT
>Ga0209211_10005342_pt1 | contig 19315 bp, 12 predicted proteins | sample RifGroA2_FD_183992 | JGI IMG/M metagenome (GOLD analysis project Ga0209211, IMG submission 183992) | Groundwater microbial communities from Rifle, Colorado, USA - Groundwater A2 (SPAdes) (version 2) | ecosystem: Environmental > Aquatic > Deep subsurface > Groundwater | place: Rifle, Colorado...
GGTTTTACATCTTGATCGAAAAACTTCATATCCTCAATATTTCCTGACATTAATAGTCTGGAATTTGTTTCTTCAGCTAATTTGATTGCCCATTTGATTCCTTTTGGGTCCATAAAAGTGCCATCGGGATTTTTTGCCTTTGAAAGTCGTCCCAACCATAACAAATAGTCTTCTTTTTTTTCCTGATAGAAATAAATATTAGTATCAACGCCGTTATATATAACCTTAAAAATTTTTGCCTTCTGGAATAATTTTTTGTGGGCTTCGGAGATGGAAATATGGTAACACTCAGGAAATAGACTTAAAACTTCATCATATTCCGGAAAAGCCTGTGCATGGATAGTTGAGACAATCGGAGTTTTAATATTTTTGGCAATTAACAAATTAATAAATTCAGGATAGGTATGGTTATGGATAATATCAAAATCATTTCCTATTTCCTCAATTTTTTTGGCAAGTTTTACTAAATAAGCGGTTTCAGCGTAAAAAGGATTTTCAAAGCCCGGCATATCAATAAAACTTTTTTCAATCACGGGGATTATTTTGACACCGGGGATTTGACTGTCAGCTGTTCCTAGTAAGCTAACTTGATGGCCTTTTTTTACTAATCCACTGGCAATTTCATAAATTATCCGAGGTCTTGCAGCTGGTATTTCCGGCGTAACCTTTCTTTTAAGTAGAGAAACAATAAGAATTTTCATCGTATCTTAATCATAACTAAGTTATTGTTTCTTGGCAACTATATTCTCAATTTTTTTTAGCACACCATTTTTTGTAATCACGGGTTTTTGTAAACACTTATCGTAAAGGTTATAAAATTTGGTTGTGATTTTGTCCCAGCTGAATTTTTCCGTAACGGTTTTGTAAGCTCTCTCTCCCATTTTTTTGGCCAGCCTTTCATCTTGGAGTAAAAGATTAACTTTTTCCACAATTAGTTTTGGTGATCTTGACCTGACCAAAAAACCATTAAAACCATCTTTGACTAATGTTGTGACGCCACCTTTGCGGGAGACGACAACCGGAGTTTTATTGACCATCGCTTCAAGGATAACTAGGCCCAACGGTTCGTTCCAAACGGAAGGGGCGACGTAAACATCAGCCCGCAGATAATAATCATTTATTGTATCTAGCCGATGGGAGAAGTAGCCAACCATGTGAACATTGGTTAATTTAAATTTTAATATTAAGCTTTCCAGATATTTCCGTTCCGGTCCATCGCCAGCGATGACGACTTCAGCTTTAATTTGCCTGGCCGCCTTGATGAGATATTCAACACCTTTGTGTTGGGTCAATCTTCCGGTAAATAGAACCATTTTTTCATATTGGAATTTTAATTTTTTATCAATCCAGGAGACGTCGCGATTAAAATCAACTTTATTGGCAATTCCTGAGGGAATCGTTTTGGTTTTTTTGGAAAGATCATGGCCAAACATATCCAAATACCATTCGCGAGTGAAATTACTGTTCGCAGTTATATATTTGGCTCTTGTGGAAGCATCGCGAACTTGGGATTTCCAGCGACCATCTTCTTTAAAATAATAAAGATCGCTGCCGTGAGTCATAATTAGATATGGAATTCTATAAAGATTTGAAAGCTGACGGGCAATGGGTGGAAGGAAGGCAGTATGAAAACAATGAATTATGTCCGGTTTAAATTTTTCAACGGCTTTGGAACTTTTCAAAAGATAGTAGTTGTATGTTTGGATCATCTCTCCGGCCGTAAATTTTGAATATTTTTTTGCATTTGGCAATTCAGGGTTACCTACGAAAACGCCGGTTATAGGCGGATGAAGGCGGAATAATCTCGCTTGCTTGTGTTTCAAAAAACGGGCGTCTGGGGCAACAATAGCCGCTTGATAATCATCATATTTCCCTTTTAAACTAGCCGTAAGACGGCGAAGCCAATTGCCAGACCCATTGCCCCAAAGAGGAAACATATAAAGATAGAGTACTTTCATAATTATGTCGATTATTATAACATTTTTTTCTAAAAATAAAGAATTTTTTCTTGAGACTATCTTAATCGGCCAACATAACCTCGGAGGTTGTGTAGCGGCTCAAAAGAAAGAGCTAAACCACAACATTAAATTGATTTTTCAAATGAAATTTGAGTTGGGTAAAAATCTTGGGGAAAATTTCGGATTCTAATAACTTTTTTTCATCGGGTAAAAAGTTTTGCAGGGCATAAGTTTCTCCAGGAACTCGTTTATCCGCTGGTCTGTTATCAACTCCGATCCGTACCCGCCAAAAATCTTTGGTTTTTAAGTGCTGTTCTATCGACTCAAGTCCGTTGTGAAGTTGGGGGCCGGATGCGAACTGGATGTGGAATTTACCTAAAGGAATGTCCAAGTCGTCGTGGACTACAACAAGATTATTAGATGCTAGATGGTAGATCTTAGATATTTTTTTGACAAAGATTCCTGAGAAATTCATAAAGCAGTTAGTTTTTAAGATTTTAACTTGACTTTGATCTTTGATCTTTGATCTTTGATTTTCTGAAATATAATCCACAAACATATGTCCAACATTATGACGGTTGTTTTGATATTTGGAACCGGGATTGCCGAGACCGACTATTAAAATCATATTTACTATTATAGTTAATTTTTTGTTATAGTTTAGGGAGATATTAATAACCTTAATTTTTAAAGATTAAATATTAAAGGTTAAAGAAATATTAAATAGTTAGATATAAAATGTTTTTTGTTTCGTTTAACTGTTTAATCTTTAACAGTTTATTTAACCTTTAACCATTTAAGATTTAATATTTAATCAGATGTCAAAATATATTTCTGACTCATCTAAATCCCACTGGCTTGTCTCAAATCCCGTCCGCATTGCCCGTACCGGCATGGACGGCAAACCCGATCATAATAAAAATGTTGAAGAATTAACCCTTGATCAAATTGAAAATATCATCAAAACTTACACCAACAGATTTAACTTTTTGAAAGAAAAAGGCAAGGTTTTTATCTTTTCCAATCAAAGTTTGATCAGCGGGGCTTCACTGGTACACTCCCATTCACAGATCTCCGTCGTTCCCAATGACATTCCAACTGATACTTTGGCAGTTCAACCGGTAGTCAATATAGTTGAACAAGTTGGGGAGTTTGTATCGTATTGTCCTGATTATTCGGAATGGAGCTATGAGGTTTGGATCAAACCAATTTTCAATTTTCAATTTTCAATTTTCAATGAAACCCAAATTTCTAATTTTTCAAAAATTCTTCAATCAGCAATTTTAAAGTTGAAAAAAATTCATGCAAATAATCCTCACTATTCAAAAAAACCATTCGGGTATAATTTTTATATCCAACCTTATGGAGAACCTGTCCTGAGCGAAGTCGAAGGATGGTACTTGAGGATTATTCCCCGTTTCATGGAACGGGCAGGGTTCGAACTCTCAACAGGAATTATGGTTAATTCGGTTGAGGCGAAAAGGGCGAGCGATGAATTAAAACAAAAATAAGATTATGAAAAATACGGTTAGCGACTATATGCAGGCAGAGGAACTCCAAAAGTTTATTGAAAAAGAAGTTCTTAATTTGATTAAAAACCTAGCCGAACAGGAAGGAATGACAAAAGAGAAAGTTCAAAATGTTGCCAGAAGAACACTTGAGCTTATCCACCCGGGAATGAAATTAGACGAACTATACCGAAATGCAGTTAAACTTGATGATAATTGTTCGGAATTGGCACCGATCGTCGTCATAGTGATGAGGGAATATGAGCAAAAATATGAAAAAAAAGCTTTAGAACAAGTCAGCTTGTTAATAAAATCAAAGCAGTTTGATCAAGCGCAGGATATGGTTAAAAAAGTATTAGCGTTTAAAATTCAAAATTAACATGTTAAATGGACTAGTCCCAGAAGGAGCACAGCCAGTTGTTAAAATAGTTGCGCCGGAAGTTCTTCATGCAAAACCTAAATCTAAACCAGCCGAAGTCAATGAACCTACCTTTACGAAAGCGGATTTACCAGCAACAGATGATAGCCGGAAGGCGCTGGAACAAATTGTCGAAGGTGATAGTCAGGTAAAAAACGAGAAAACTACAGACTCTGTTTTTGACAATATTAATAAAAACATTGCGAGTTTAGCCGAAAAGATTAATAACAATCAAGGAGATGTTGAAAAAGCAAAGCAATTACTAGGTGCTTTATTGAAAACAAGGGAACGATTTTATCTGTCAGTCGCCCAAGCAATTAATCCCGATATTAAACCTGTCGAAGGAAAGCCAAACGTCTATCAAGTCGGGGAGGCAAAAATTTATGGAAGTGTAATTGCCGTACTTGATGCCACTCCAACTCTCAAAAGCCATCAAGTATTAGCTGAACGTTTAAAACTAAAATCAGAATTGATAGAATCAACTTCCGTAATGGGAGAAAACTTAACACCAAGGAAACTAATAGACTCCGCAATTGTATTTTCCGGAAGTTCGGCTCAAAACAGGATTCAACCGTTTGGAGCAGATATTGATATGGCTGAACATGTAAATATAAAAGCTAAAACAACTGAAGAAGCCGGCCAAATATTAGCTCAATCAATTTCTACAAACGTCGATCGGCAAACAGATGTAGCAGATAGTAATGGAAATAAAATTTCTCTACATTTTCTTGAGATGAAAGCAGGAGGAAATTATCCGCCTGATGCCGCAATTGAACTTCAAGGTCAAAAATTAAGATGGTCGGTAGACGACATAAAAAAAGGATATATAGAATATAAAAAAAGTGATGGGGAAACGACAAAAATTACTCTAGAGCAAGCCTGTCAACAACCACAAATGTTAAAAGTGGATTATGTTGGGGTGACGGATAACACGGTAGTTGAAGTTACCAAAGTTTCAACAGTGATTGTCAAAGACGATGATGGAAATATGCTGATAGACAATTCATCAGGTCAGGCGGACGCCTATCAAGAAATCTATTTTGATGATCCTTCGGAGATGGGGTTACTTAACGAAACCAGCAACCCAGAAAATTATTTGAATTATGTAAAAGTTTTTGTTGGTGAAATGAAAAAGTATAGTCAGCCCGGTCATGAAAATAGATTAAAAGTGGCAAAAAGAATGTACAATTTATTAAAAGTTACTGGAGATTTAGCACTATCTCAAGAGTTAAGTAATGTTTTTTCCAGTGATGCAGCAGCCATGTATCAGCTTGTTGATCGACTGGGGATGACAGAAAGTGCAAAAAAAGTTGGATTGGATGTTAATCATCAAAAAGAAATAATGATCCAAAGACTGAGGGATTTAGCAGAAAAAAGAAATGACGATCAATCAAAAAATTTTCTTGGATTGTTAAATAGTGGCCCTGATTTAAATATTGAAGAAATGCGAAAAATGGCTCTAGGTATCTGTAATCAAGAGGTAACAGTTTTTATGGATGCTCATCCAAAAATAAAGGATAAATTTGAAACAATTACTAGTAGTTAAGCAATTCATAATTTTATATGATTGAAGGTATGGGAGATAATCCGCCGTTAACGTCAGAAACTTTTTTTGGTCAAGGTAATTTATCAAATGTAAAATATGTTTTCCCAAAGTTGATAGCACCCGAATCATTAAACGAAACAGGTTCTGCGGTAAAACCAGATAAAATTAATGACTGCCTGACTTCCCTAACTGAGGAAACATGGAAAGTGATGGGAAATGATCCGATACTGAAGTTATTAGGGAGAGAAAAATTTGACAGTTTACCGAAAAGCAAACGGTTAGAAATATTAGCTGACGCAGTATCCCTTTTAAAAGCCAATAAAGAAGCAGAAGAATTTTTGAAGAAAAATGAAGTTTAAATTAATACAGACGAGCATAGGATGATATATATACTATATACGTGACTTATAGAAAATTTTCTGTTTATAGTTAAATTAAATTATTATGTTAAATGGAGCAGAAGGACCAGTTGAGGCAGGATTACCATCCGTTGCCAAACCACCCGTTGCCAAAGCGGCTGCGTCGGAAGCAAAATTACCCGTGGGTCAAAAGGCGGTTGCAGCAGAAGTGCAAAAAGGAGGAGATGCAAACGCAGAACAGGCAAAAGCAGTTGTGGAGTTGGCTAGCGATTTAGAAAAAGAACTTAAATTGACTCCTGAGGATCGCGCAGATGTAGTCGATACTGTAAAAGCAGCAGATGAAAACGGTAGACCTGTAGAAGCATTAAGAGCAATTGCGGTGGACGGTGACCTAGGACAATGTTTAGCATTGAGCGGTCAGGCTGATATTGATAGAGCCACTAATGCCCCGATAGATGGTGAGGTCGCACTAACAGATGAACAGAGAAAAAATCTAATGGCCGTAGGGTGTGATAAAAAAATTGGCGATTTACAGCTGAGACTTGCCAATAATAAAAACAAAGATGAGATAAGAGCACTTAGAAAACAGATATTTGAACTTCAAGAAAAAAAAGCTTTAACCGGAATTACAGAAAATATTTTTGATGGTCTTGCTATGTTATGTGGTAAGGGTGGAAGCAAAGAAACCCGGGAATTTATTGCCGACGATATTGAAAACGGAAGGCCAATAGTAGCGATTGCGGCAGTATTAGATTCTGCCGTAACTGATATAAGTTTTCGTGAGGATTTACTTTCAAATTTTAGAAAAGTAGGGATGCCTGAAGACTTGATTGATCAACTAGGAGTAAGTCTCGACCATCAGGCAAAAAGAAAACAAACTGAAAAAAAAATTAAAACCGTCGGTAATGTACTTTTTGGGTTTTCATTCATGGGTTTACTTATGGCATACCTATCATCCAAAGAAAGACAAGAGGGGATGGGGTAATAAATATCAAAATTTTTTAGCACTTGACTTTGTTAGATAAATATTTAATTATTGTAATAACAGGTTGTTTTTTTGCATTATAACTGGGTTCTTAGTATAATACTATAAAATAATATGACATCAGAACAAGTATCAGCAGCATCTGTAGCTGGTCCTCAAGAAGGTCCTCGCAGCAAACCGGAAACTTCTCCGAAACAGGTGTTTGAAGCTTTTCAAAAAGGATTTCAATATTATGAAAAAGGTATTTCAGTTTTACAAAAAAAAGCTGAAAAAGACCCTGCATCGCTTTCAAAAGTCGAAAAACGTCGGCTCTCTGATTTTGAAGTCTGTAAACAGGGCGGCCAAAAGGCAGGAGAAGATGGAAAATTAATTTCAATAGAAACACCTGCCGGCACAAGCCATGAAGGAATTCCGGTTGAAGGAATGGTCAAGAACCTTCGCGAACAGATTCAAGAAAGAAGAAAAGTAAATATCTCGCAACTTCATGGAACTGCTCTTGATAAAATCTCGGAGGAAATTTCAGAGATGGAAAGGATATTGTCAGTGATTGAAAGTAACAGCAAACCTTTCAGACATGCAAGAATTGAAGAAGGTTTGACTGATCCGGCTTTTTTTGATGAAAGGACAAAAGCCGAGGCATCCATTATTTCAGAAGATGGACTTAGAAAATCAGAAAATCCCAGTGATAGTGACAGAGTAAAAGAAGATTGGTATGATGCCGAACAATCTTTAAATAGACGAAGAGAACTAATCCTGCCTAAAGAAAAGGCAGTCTCTGAACAAGAACAAATAGAAGAAGTGTTGGATCAACTAAGTAGTCTTGTTGATCGAAAGGGACAAATAGGTTCAGCACTCCAACCCGAACCTTCTACCCTAACTCCCGAAGTAGCCGCTCCTGTCTCTGAAGGACCAGCCACAGCCACCCCGGAACCGGTCACCCCAAAATCTACACCTTTACCTGAATCATCCTCCCCAGCCGAAACAACTTCTCCAACAGTTGAGCTTTCTCCAAGAGATCATAAACCTGAGTTCTTCATTGATAATCTCTATGATCAGGAACATGTAGCCAAAATAGACGATATCCGCGGTGGCGGTAAGCTATCAGTTGAAAAAAAAGCATTAGAGAATTTAGTGTTTACCGAGAAAGACGGAAAACAAACAGTCTCTGATCTTTTGACTCAAGTTGCCGGACCGATGAGGGCAGGCGAAACAGAACCAACCTATCGTTCAAGACTGGTGAGTGAAGTAGCCAGAAGACTGAGATTCCAGGGAGACAACCGTGGTTCAAACGACCCTCTATTCAGAGAGTTAAAAACAAGAGGTTTACTTGATGAGGAAGGTAAAAGCGGTAGATTACTTCAAGCAGCTGAAGGTATGATCAATCTTTATCTTGAAGATGACAATGCCTTAATGATGGAAGATTACAGAAGATTTCGTGAAGATGGCAGATTTTATCTAACTGCCGCCGATGAGGAAGCTGCCGGTGAACGGAGACTTTCCGGTTCAATGTCTCTTTTCTCAGAAAAAGGAGAAAGAAAATTAATGCCGGACCGTGATCTTTTTGCCTCAGCCATGGTTTCCGAATACATGATGGATATTCCTTATGAAACAACTCCTGATGGTAAAACAACAACTTTCAGAGAAAAAGTAACCGAACTGGATGGGAAAAGAAAAGCTGCTAAAGATCAGGGTAATCGGGGAGAGTTTGATGTTTTAACCGATGAGGTAACCGGGTTGAGGCAGGAATTCTATTCTAAATTAGAAAATGTCCTGGTAAAAAGAAGTCGGGGTAAAGGAGTAACTGAAAGCAGTTACAATCCTTTTGATCCCAAAAGAAATCTCTTTGAAAACCAGGTTTACCAACAATTAGGGTTACTACTAAACAAACAGACCACCCCGGATCTTCTGTCAGCCTTAGTTGATCATTATGTTGAACATAATAACTATGCTAAGGGAAAAGAAGCTCTTCTTGCCAAGCTAAAAAACCTTTATGATTTGAAAGAAGGAGAATTGGTTGTTCCAAACTTCTTAATCTATGCTCAGGAAGGAACAGACTTTATGGAAAGAAAGATGATCAGAAAACCGGAGCTTCATAAGATAGAAAAATACATCAGACCCAAGAAGTTTATCAAAGAAGGCCCTTATGTTGATGTCAGGGTTCCTTATGAAGAATCCGCTCCATCAACCGTAACCCCACCTGAGAAGAAGGGAGATGGGGAGACGGGTAAAACTCCTGAGGCGGCACCGGCGGGAAAAGAAGAAGGAGAAGGAGAAAAAGAACCGAAGGGAGAAGGAAAGAATCCGGAAGGAGCCCCGGCTGCTGAAGATGAAAAATTAGAAGAATTAGCATCAAATCTTGATGCCGGAGCCGGTTTTATTAATAAAGAAAGAAAAGTCCAAAATATGCTTCAAGTAGCCGATCACCTTTTTGCTGATGATCTTCGGACCGAGACAAAAAGTTTTTGGTATAGAGCCCGTGATAAAGCCTTGGGCTGGTCTTATAGGATTCCGCTTCTTGGTGGAGTAATCAGAGGTATGGCTCATCCGGTCCAGATGATCTGGCAGCAGGGCCTGGCCCGTTCGGTCTTTGAACAACAACATATCCGATTTGCGGCTGATTTAAACGCGACCTTACAAGCAACCGGTGGGAAAGGAATTCCAGTCGAGATGACAATTGAGATGGCCCAAAAAGCCATCGATGAAGGAATAGCGCTAAAAAAACAGGAAAAAAATATTTTGAAAAAATTTAGTTGGATGGTTACAGACACACTTAAAGGAATTACCGGTATTTCCCAAACATCAGAACAACAGCTGGCTAAAAAATGGCTTGGAGACGAACTGGCAAAACCGGAAGATCAACGGGTAGCAGAATTAAGAATGACCGGATCGCAGACGATTAGTGAACAGACGGATTTGGGAGAGCGCTATGCACAATGGAATAAAACCTTAACCTTTGAACAGTCAAATAAAGTAAAGGTATCCAGCGAAGCGGGGGAAACCCGTCATCAATTACCGGCGGAGATGCAAAAACCGGTCAGTGACCGATTGAAAGGGTTTATTGTTGAATTTGCCGAAGGAAAATTGACAGAAAAACAATTGATAGAGAAAGTCAATGAATATTTAATGGGAGAAGTAAGAGCCGATTTAATAAAAACTGATCCTAATCTTGCCAAAGAACTTGATACACAGGAGGTTGGCTCAAACATCCTTAATCTTGCCCGTTATGTTACCGGTAAAGATAAACAGGGAAACGTTGTTGAAGAAAACCGTTGGCAGAGATACAAAACGGAAAAAGGCAAAGAACAAAGCAAATGGGAAGAGCTTGAGGTAAATTTGTTAGTTGGTAAAGCAGAGTTTGGTCGGGTTAGGGGGCACAAAGAGATGGGATTTTTAGCAGACAATCTAGCTAGAAGACTATCGGAAAGAGGTGGGGTTTCAGAAAAACTTCAAGCAGGAGCAGCCGCTTACGCGAAAGATATTACCACTAATGTTGCGTCTTATGCGGCCGGTTATTGGGGAGCAGCTCTTGGCATGTCAATTTTGAATATCCCAAAAAATACGGCCCTGAAAGTGTTAGGTGGTTTTGCCGGAATTGCCGGAGGAGCCGCTTTTAAAGAAACAGGTTTTGCAATTATGCCTTTGGCAAAAAAATTAGAGTTTACTAAATGGGGACATAAATTTACGCCGTTTATGATTAAAGGCCGATATTTAAAAGAAGTTGAACAGTTATCAAGGGAAGCAGCGAAGGGAAGACTCACTCCCGAACGAGCAAAAATCAGAAAAGAAATGGGAACCCTGTTAGTTCCCCGTTTGAAAGTTCAGGAACTTTTGGAAGGAGTCGGGTCTAACGCCGGCTTGGAATCCTTGGTTTATAAGAAGGATGACCTAACGGTGGACGAAGCAAAAAGACTTTTCAGCCAACTGGTCGATATTAAAGCACGGATGCGATTGACTGATCAATCTCAAACCGGGGCAATGGACTTCAAGACACAGAACTACTTTGAATTTGTTGAAGGACACGAAAACCAACAAAATGAAAGATTAACTGCGGCTCTTGAACAAGGGATAGTTAAGTTGATTAAAAGCGGACAGGAAGGTTTGTTAGGAGCCAATAATAGTTTTGATAGATTTGACAATATGACCGCCGTGGCTGAGGCCCAGCTTAGATATTCCTCTGCCGATAAAAAAGCAATGGGAAAATGGTTGCAAAAGGAAAAAGGCTTAACAAAACAGGAAGCGGATAACTGGATTTCTACGATGCAACCGGATATTGATTTACAGATACAAAAAACAGATTCTATCAAAGCAAAAAACAGACGTTTAACTCGATTAACTTTAATACGTGGAGCTTCAACTTTTCTTAAGGCAAGCATAACAGGGATGGCAACCGAAGGAATAATGGACTTTGTCCAAGATGTCCAGCATGGTGGTTTTCAAGAGGCATTTGGAGAACTCAAGGAAATATACGTTGATGGTAAACCACCTTTGGAATTAAATGATCAAGGTCAACTGGTTGCCGATCTGACCACTGGTCAAAAATTCTATTTGGGAGCCCGTTATTGGGTTGAGCCCCCGTTTCCTTCAACCGGACACTTCACCCAGATTGATAATGTCAATTTAAATCTTCCCGGAGCCTTAAGCTATCAGGAGCAGGTGATTAACGGTCATACCTATCAAGCGCTTATAGATATCCGGACCGGTGATGTTAAGATGGATCTGACCGGATTTAAACTTGACTACAAAGATGTTAACGGAGACTCTCATTTAGAGTTGGTGGCTATTGATGATGCAACCGGTCAAATAAGAGGTGGACTGACTGGTGGCGAAACCTATGTAACTGACCTTTTTCATCAAGCGGGAATTGATCTGAAACCGGATGGGATTAGAGAATCAATTCCTCAACAGGTTGAAGCTTTCAATCCGGCAGCTATAGTTCCCAAAGGAGCTGACATTAACGGTGATGGGACTGTTGACGTTACAACAAAAATTCCGGACAATACCAGTTGGCAGTATGATCCTGCCAGTGGCAAGATGGATCTTCATGGTACTAATATCGATGGCACTGACAGAGTTTTGATTGAAGACGCAACGATAAGTCCTGATGGTCAAATTACCGGTGGAGACTATGACCACAATCTTATTACCATAAATAACACACCTGGAGGAGCCGGCCCAGAAATTAATGTTGAGCCAGTGTCCGGTAGTGAAATCTGGGGGGCAGCTGCTCATTATCGTGTTGTACATGCTCATGCGGAGAGTACGGAAGCTATCCGCAATCAAACATTTTCAACAAACGACAGTACCGGAGAGCACCCTATTGGAGTAAGATATACTTTTCCAGGTCATACAATCCGCAATCCAAATACCGGAGTAATAGAGACACTTGATCAGGCGGCCGCAGATAATCGGGTTGGGTTATACCTCCAAATTCCTCATTTTGGTCCACTTGGTGAAGACGTAGGAATTTTTGTCCCTGCCCATTTTGATGCTTCATTAAACAAATTTGTCGTTGACTTTGATCCAACCGATACCACGACTATGATAAAATTACCTGATGGAACTGAAGTTTCCATGGCTGATTTTTCCCAAAATTTTCTTAATGAAGCAAAGCTGGCAGAATATGTTAGACAAAATGGTGGCCCGGGAATTTTAGATTCGGAAACATGGTATGAGGGAAGGGAGTTTTTTAACCTTGCCAATCCCGATGGAGACATTACTCATCAGGGAAGAATTTTAGGCGGCTATTTTGATACCGACTCTAAAGCAACTGAGTTTGGATTTACTCCAGCGCCGGGTCAAGATAACCATGGCGCCTTTATTGCCATTCATGCCGATCATGGTTCAGGAGCAGTTGATCTAACCATTCCTGAAGGTCCGCCTCAACCATCACCGTCAATACCGGAAATTAACGTTGGGCCAATTAGTGATACGAATACGATCGATCAACTTGGTTACCGGGTTGAGTCACCGCCTTTTGCCTTTACCTATGAACCTAATCCGATGATTCCAATGAGGGAAAATATTGAGAAAGGCGAGGGGGGGAAAGCAGTTATTTCTGACAGGGCCGGACAACCACAAACAGGTTCAGCAACTCAAACACCGGCAACTGTTGTTCCGCCAACGGCAGCAAAAACAGCCCCTTCACCAGTTGTTGAGGAACCCGCCTTCGTTGAAGTTCCAGCGGGTGAGGAAAAAAAAGAGAGCAGGTTGGCTACTCCCGCAAAAAAAATAGAATTGACAGATGAAGAAAAACAGAGGTTGGAAAAAATGACCGAGCAGGCAAAAAAAGTTTTAAATACTGAGAAGTCTCCAGGAAAAAAATACTCCGAGGAAGTCTATAAACAATTATTGGAAGCAATAAAACTAACTTCTAAAGATAAATTTACCGATGAACAAATCCGTGAATATCTCGATCAATCTTTGGAGGCATCGTTATCAAACGATGAAGAAGTAGTTGCACACGTAAAAGGAAATAGAGCTGTAGGTTATGATGATAATCTTGAGACGGCTGTGGAATATCTCAAAAGCATTTGTTTAAAATTAGGGATTAATAATACTCAAGATTTAAAGGATTATTATTTAATAAGACTAGTTGGCAAAGTAGAAGAACAGCTATCTAAAAAAGATCCGGCCAAAAGAAATTCCGCTCTTCACCGGATGGCCAGCCTCGCCGCAGTAATGGATTTAGCTGATAGGGGAGAATTGGATTTTAGTACTCCCGTTGTTGTGGAGCAAGATAAAAACCCAACCCCAGACACACAACCGTCAGCAATTAAAACAGACAAAAAACCAGCCGACGACGAGGAAGAAAAAAAATAATTGACAATCATTAAAAATTAAACTAATCTAAATCTATGGCAGATCAAAATAATCCGATTTCAAAATTACCGGCAGGAGTGAAGGATCAGGTGGCTTTTATGAGTTTTATCGATGATGTTCTTAAGGAAAAAAATGACGTCAGCCTAACTGCCGATCAATTAACCCAGATAAAAACCCTTCTTTTAAAAGAACTTAATGAGAAAGTCAATACTCATCTGGTGGCTCTTTTATCGGAAAAAGACCAGATCGAACTGGATGAATTGCTTAGTAAAAACGTCAACGATGAAGAGCTTGATAAATTTTTTCAGACAAAGATCCCTAATTTAATTCCTGAAATGACCTCGGTGCTTTTAAATTTTAGGATGGATTATTTATACACACCGGCAGCTAAAAAAAGTGAAGAAATGCTGATGCCGTCGCCAGCACCAATAAGTCACTAATATAGTATAATACAACCATGGAAAATCCACCTCCTGCCCCGGTTCGACCACCAGGCGAGGCAATTAAAACGGTAGAGCCGGTAAGATCACCAGAAAAAGAACTTTTCAACTCCCATTTTCGCGCCCTTCATGGCCGTATTTTACTTGGCGGAGAGACACTTAATCCGGATAACAAAAATATTTCACCGGTGACTGAAGAAACTCTGGTAAACGGCAGCCCACAGCTTTTAAATGAATGTGCCACCAACTGCCGCAAAAAAGTAGCTACAGTAGAAAAGGATCAACTGGAAGGAGAGATCAACTCCCGGGTAGCCAAAAACACTTTAGTTTTGAAACAAGACCTTTCAAAGATAGAAGGTTTTGATCAGGCAAAAGCGACCAGATGGCAGGCAACCTTGACTAAGCTTTTTCGTAAAGATATCGCTTCAGCCACCGAAGAGGAAGTCCGGGCTCTTTTTGACAAATATTTTTACAGTAAAAACAAACTGGGAAATGATTCGGACACAGATCTTTTTTCCGAAGATGTCCTGGATGCTTTTGACGGGGATTTAACAATGGTTGAAGAAAATGCCGACTGCATTATCTGGTATGCCAGAATCTGTGGTTTTACCCAGGACTATTCAGAAACGGTCTTCAAGCACCAGATTACCGCTAAAGCCTTATTTGATGATAATCCTGATCAGTTGGTTGAAGAGCTCAATCAAAAAGAAGCTGAAAATAAATCATCACGAATTAATAATCCAAACAGCGATGAAGATGAGGTGCTAAGGTTTATCTGGGGGAACAAGGGAAAGATAGAAATTACTCCGACTGAACCTGGATCTGAAACTAAACCGACTGAACCGAAAGAAGAGCCAACCGAAGCCCCGGAAGAAAAAAAATTATTAAAACAAAAAGCTATATATGAAAAGAGCCGAGATGTCCTGAATGAATTTTTATCAAACCCTAAAACCACCATAAAAGAAATCAATGAGGTTCTTACATATTCCGGTATGAGTGAGATTACACCGGAAGACTTAAAAAAAATAAATACTACTCCTGATATGAAAAGAACGCTTATTATTGAGATGTTTCTTGGACAACAAAAAAGAGCAAGAGAATCGCAATATCGTGTACAGATTGCAAAAGATGTATTGAGTAATATGAGTGAAAATGAAAGACAACAACTAGATTGCATTAGTGATAAACAAGAAATAGAACGAGAAATAAAACGACTTGATCAATTATCACAATCGGCAAAACCTGAAGGTATGGATGATAATGCATATACGAAGTTTAAAAAAGAAGTGGAAGAAGGAAGACAAAAAATGGCTGAAGAAATGGAAAAATTACCCAAAGAAATCGTTGAGAAAATAGAAAAAGGAGAAATTAAACCTGATGAAATTTTACGGGAATTTGACCAGAAGATTGAGTCCGGACTTAAGAGTCATCAACCGGAAATTGACGCACAGATTAATGCTTTAAAGAAACAAATTTTTCAATGGGAGGGGTTAGAGAATAAGGATGCGGAATTAGAAGAAAAACCTGCAGAAATAATTGAGCAAAAGCCTTTTGAAAGTGGGAAGGATTATTCGATGGAAGAGATGTTTTCCTCGATTCAGGGACAAGTCAATAAAAAGCACCGCTTTTATGTTGAAAATCCTCCAAATCAGCTTAATCTCACCGATGGGGAAATTAACAGATTAAAATTAATAGAACCTTTTTTCGTTAACATACAAGAAGTTGATGGTCGAGTTGCCTATGAAGTAAATAAAAGAGTCGTTCCTTTCGTTTTTGAAATCGGTGATGGTGGTGATCACCCTGATCAAAGACTTCTCAATGGTGAGGCGGCTACAGACGGCGATTCCGGAGTGGTTGGTTTAGTGGCGGCCTCTGCTGAAAATCCGGAAAAACAGGCTCTACTTTATCATAATTTAGTCGATGTAATAATTTTAATTCACGAAAAAGACCCCAAACTTCTAGGAAAATGGCTAGAGGCGCAAAAAAAATTGGAAAAAAGTGGCGTTTCTTCCCTGTTATTACTTGCCCAGTTTGACAGAGACAAAGTTAACAGAGAAAATCTTAGGCCCGAAGCGGAGAGATTGTTCTATTTTTCCGAAGATAAATTTAAAAATCATCCTGATCGGAGATTAGAAGATTTTTCACCAACATGGCAGAAACGGATTGCCGAATTAAAACAAGCGGCATCGGAAAATAAGTTACAAAAGCATCATCTTCGATGGATAGAATTGCTGGCTCACAGCATTGATGTCGATGGCCTTATTGGCATTATTAAAGAAAAAGCCGGACCAAATAAACCTGCTTCCACAACACCATCAGGGGAAGAAGAAAAGAAAAAACCTGGCTTTGCGAGAAGGCTATTAGATGAAGTTAAAGCGAGAATTGCCAAAAGGAAAAAAGATGAGTTACCTTCCTAATAATTCTTTCCTGGTCAAAATTCTAACATCAAATTGATCAGCAAAAGAATCGACGAGTTGTTTTTTTTCATTTTCATGCCCTGGTAGAGCGGCATATCTTAAAACAGAACTATAAAATGAGAGTGGACCACAATCATATCCGTTAGACTGAAAGCGCTGACCTTTACCAACTTTTAATTCCCATGGAAGCTCCACGTCTTCAGCGATGGACAGATTATAGGGGTTGGTTTTTGAAACTAACTGTTGATATGCTTGTTCGCTTGCTTGGTAGTTACGTTGCGGAGGTAATTTAAACCATTGACTAAACAGATATTGATCAACTCGGTCTTTTTCAACATAAGAATTATCTCCCAGTTCAAGTAGATCGTATCTTTGTAAATCTGCATTATAGTGTAGTTTAGGCAACTCCCTTTTTTTAAAATCATCAAAATCTTCATTAATGGGGACGTCTTCATATTCTTCCTGATCACGAAAAGGATTATAAATCAACACTTTATATTTACCGTCAAATTGTTTCTCCGGACCTTTTAAAAGAAGGGTGTAGTGGCCGCCATCTACTTGATGCCATATGACAATAGGCAGATTATGTTTTGATGCCCATTCGGTAAATGTATTGCTATCTGTCCAAGCAGTATCAACGGCGTTCTTACTTTGAGCTTTTATAGAAATACCAGATTCTGGATCAGTAAAAATAAAATTTGAACCATCCCATCTTTGCATCGTACCGTTTTTTAATTTCTCGCGTAAATTATGACAAAAAAATTGAGCTGCTTGTAAATTTTGTTCCGGTGTAACTCGTATCGGTTCCGGCTTGGGTTTTTGTACAGTAGAATCAACACTCTTTTTTGTTAATTCTTGAGATTTTTTATCAATAGGTTCAGACGTTTTTTTTAGCTCTGTTTTTGGAGAAGTAATTGGTTTTGATTTCTCAACAGTGACGATCTTTGTTTGATTTGATGTTTCGTAGAGCCACTTGAGTCGTCTTTCCTCATCGGGGTTTAGCCAGTTAAGGCGGAGGGTGGGGGAGCCATCAACTGTTTTTTCTTCATTGACCTGTTCTATTAATTCCTGTTTTTTTGCCGGATCGGTTAATTTTGCTCGAGCCAAAATTAAATCTTCGATAATTTCTGAAGAGTTCTCACCAAATATATGAGATAATTTTTTTATTCTTGGAAGATTTTGATAAAGTTGATCCAAATTTACCGTTTCGTTTTGAGTATATTCGGAAATAACTTCATCTATGTAAATATTAATATTTGATTCGCTATTATTTTTTCCAAAATAGTGATCATAAAACTTCGAAGCTATTTCTTCCGTAAATTCAGGATTGTTTATATATTTAACCATAGAATCGCACCAGGATTTAAGTTGTTGGTCGAAAGTACCTTTACCCTGCCAGTAATCAGATCTTTCTTTGGTTGAAGCAACGCTTATTTTATTGATCGTTTCCGGTTTTATCCCGGACAACATCTCTGAGTTGACCTTATTAAGATTGGTCTTACTTGCTGATAAAGCTTCTCCTCCCAATATTAGCCTAGTTTGTAGGGCGACCGTTTGTTTCGCAGTGCTGAATACTTCTTTTGAAGCCGGTACTTCTTGATTTCCGTTCATTAATGTGAGTATATATTATTTTATCTTTCCTCTTCAACTCCAAGTAGTCTAAGGACAACTTCTTTTCTATATCTTCTGTCTCCTCGTGAGTTAATTCTTATGGCCGGAAGCTTTCCCTTTTTTCCCCAGCGTTTTATTGTCAACGGAGAAATTCTTAGCAAATCAGCAACTTCGCGGATGGTCATCAAATCAGGTAGATCGGAAAGTGATATTTTAACATTGGTTTTGGTAGGGAGTGACATAGAAAGTATTATAAAGCATTAATATAGAATGTCAAATAACAAACATCAAATAACAATTGAATAACAAATTACAAATAATCAATAACAAAACTGTTTTGACATTTGATCTTTGTTATTGGTAATTCAATTGTAGATTTGTTATTTGTCATTTGTTATTTTTTTATTTGGATTTATACTAATTAATATGCGGTTCTACAGTAAGTACTCAAAAATAATTTTGTCAATGTTTTTTTCCTTTGCAATTGTATTTTTCATCGTCCCATATTTTATGACTCCGGGAAGATTAACCAGAACTGTTAATAATTTTTCCAACTCTTTGAGTTCGCTTAAATTTCCATCATTGACAAAACTTTTTACTCTGCAATTTTCTGATAATAATAATTTGGCTCAGGTCCAACCATATGAATCAATTCATATGAACGGAATAAATAACGGGCTGCCGCCGGTTTATGTTCCAACAATTAAACCAACAAATATAATTGGGTCGGAAAACCCGACCCCTACGGTATACGCCACCAACGATGGATTGGTTGATTTTCCGGTTGAAGATAATGATATAAATAATATTCCCGGCGCTCCAACCAACGTTCCAAAACCGACCAAGATGCCCAAGCCGACCAAGCCACCAGACATTTTCCCGATCGATCCATCCCTTGCCCGTTACGGAAAAACGACCGACGAGGTATTTACTTTTGCTTCATCAAAAACCTGTGTCCCGAAAGAAGTTTTAAAAGGGATAGCTTACATCGAAAGCGGGGGATTTTTTGATGTCGTTGATCCGAAATATTTTCTTCTTTACAACTCCGAAAATTGGTGGAATAGCCAATTTTTAACTGAGGAAAAAAGGGCTTGCGGGGGATATGATTACGATAATGGGAGTGGAATCGTTCCTTCAGACAGTAAATATGCCGGACATAACTGTCACTCTGACGGATCGACCGGTGCGACCTCTTACATCATGGGCCCGATGCAGGTTAACGGTAGCGAACAGTCTAAATTCGCTTCTCAAGTT
>Ga0209211_10005343_pt1 | contig 19315 bp, 31 predicted proteins | sample RifGroA2_FD_183992 | JGI IMG/M metagenome (GOLD analysis project Ga0209211, IMG submission 183992) | Groundwater microbial communities from Rifle, Colorado, USA - Groundwater A2 (SPAdes) (version 2) | ecosystem: Environmental > Aquatic > Deep subsurface > Groundwater | place: Rifle, Colorado...
GGGGGTCAAGCGTGCCTGCGTGGCCGGACTTTTCCACGCCGAGAATCTTGCGCACGAATGCGGATACCTCGTGGGAGGAGGGGCCGCGGGGCTTGTCCACTATCACAAAGGAGCAATTAAAAAGTTGTTCGAGGGTCTGTTCAGGCATTTTGGACCTCTGCAAGGATGGAAACTGCAGACGTGTTGATTTGGCGGAAAGGATTAAAACCAATAGCCCGAAGAACTGGCAGACATATGTATTTATATACAAAATACAACATAAAGAATTTATGGCTGTGATGAAAAAACGCTTACCCATAATCCATGCAGACAGGGATGAAAACAATTTTCCCCTGCCAAAAAAAGTCGTTGGCGTTATTGGCAGGATGGATCAGAATACTATTGGATTTTACAGGAAAAATGACCCACTTGTTGGGCGTATTGCTGCAGAACACAAGATTACAGAGGATAGGGTTTTTCTTGGACAGGGAGCTGAAGGAGTCATAAACCAGGTGTTTGACTCGATAATGAAAACAAACCCTAACGTTTTACTTCCATCTCTTGGATATTCGCTTTATTTTGACATTGCACGCGCGAGGGGCGCGAATATTGACACCTTCAGGTTTGTAGAAGGCGCTAACTCCTACTACTATGACGTGAGAGATGTCGTTTCCAGATTGAGCCAGAAGCCGGGATTGCTTGTTTTGATTGACCCTGAAAGCCCTCTTGGTTTTTCTATAAAAAAGAAAGATTTGGATGCTATACTGGAAAAGACAGAAGGCAACACCGTAGTGATTTTGGACCAGGCGCATGAGGGAGTAAGAACGGGAGAAGTGAAGAGCATCAAAGAACTTGTCGGAAATTATCCGAATCTCATCGTGGTGAGGAGCTTTTCAAAACTATACGGGCTTGCGAGCCTGAGGATAGGATATGCGGTATGCGGAGAGAAAGCTGGAAGAAACTTAACGCTTCCGTCGAATCGGCTGGGCTTCCCGGGCATTACACAGGACATGGCAATCGCCGCCTTGGATTCTAAAGATGAATACGGGAAAATAGCCCGACAAGCCAGAAAACAGAAGAGGAAGTTCAATGAAGCTGTCGGCAAAATGAGGAATTACGGGGTGCATGAAACAGATCATCTTTCATGCATGGTAAAGGTGCCTGAAAACTACAATAAAACTCTCATCAAGCTTGCAGAAGCGCGAAACATCAGAATTAGAAACCTGGTAGATTATCATCCTGAACTTAACTGGTTGTACAGGGTGACAATAGGACCGGAGGAGCAGACTGTCAGGCTTATCGAGTTATTCCAGGCCGTTGATTCTAGCATGGCTAAGAGACTCAAATGACCCTGGAAACAAGCAGAAAAACGCGGGAAAAATGGAAAAATCAGGCAGAAACGGTCGTGCCGGTCGGCTCCAGGTGAAGGACGCTGCATTTCCTTTCGGGCTTCTTCTTGCGCGCTGGCGAGCGGACCATTACGAAATTCCTGTCGATTATTTTGGTCACGACCACCTTTTCGCCGGCGTCGCGCCCCTTTGTCTTTATGCAAACCCTTCCAACTGAAATCGCTGCCATGTGTACCACCAATGAAAATTACTTCCTTTTTTTCTTCCTTGCCGGATTGATTTTTTTCTTCGCAGATTTTTTTGCCTTATTTGTTTTCGCCTTGGCTTTCTTTCCCTTTGTTGCCGGGGCTTTCGCATGCCACCTGCGGAGAGTGTCCACGCCCATGCGCTCGCATATGACCGAGTGGCCCACCTTTGCCGCTGCGGCCTCGATTATTATGTCCGCGGCCTCTTCAGGCTTGAATTTTTCGGAGTTAATCACGATATCGAAGTCCGAATGGTCGTAAATGTCAATCCTGTAAACGTCCAGGTATCTTGTCCGGTTGGATGCGTCCCTCTCGGCGAGGTGCGCAAGCGCCTGCTCGCGCGTCATGCCGTCCCTTGCCGCGACGCGGGCTGCGCGGGCGTGCTGCGAGGCGGATATCCAGACGCGCAAATCCGCATTGAGGACCATCCAAGGCGCAAGCCAGGTTGTGACCACGCAGGGCCCCTTTTCCACCTCGGCAATAAGCGCGGCGTCAAAATTCTTGTCTATGTTGTGCTCCTTCTCAGCCTTCCTGTGGAACTCCATCAGGTCCATCCTTCGCTCCTCTGCCAGGGTCTTGAACGTCGGATCGACCAGCCTCAACCGGAGCTTTTCCGCTACGATTTCGCCGACGGTGTTCTTACCGCTTCCTGACAGCCCTGCGATTGTGATTATCATTTCAATTCCACCTGTGCCTTAATCTTACTTTGAGGCAAGGTACCGCTTAACGTACGGGAGCATTTTGAGGTTGACCTCCTCAAGCGGCATTGCGCCTTCCTTTACCCTTGTGGCGATCACTATGACGCGCGAGGCGGCGGCGGAGCTTAAGCTGCCGCCGAATTTGCGGTTGGGCCTGCGCGCCCCCTTGTGCAGGCTGCGTTCTGAGCTCACGCCCTGCAGCCTTGCGCCCGACAGGCCGCAGGCGTGAACGTTGCCTTTCCTGATCCGCCTGTAGTGCACCGTTGCCCCTTTCGGAGTGCGCTTGTAGATGCGGCGCACGGAGTTGGAACGGTTCCTTGGAAGAGTCATCTTAACACCTCATAGCTCAACAGGTTGCCCATGCTCATTTTTTCATTGCAGTGGAATTTCCATATTCCACTGCGGACAAAATTTATCGAAATTTTGTCCATATGCGGCCCAATGCCGACCTTGTCACGCTGTAGGCAATCCCTGACACAAACGCAAAAAATATGAACACTCCGTTCGAGCCGATTATGCGGCGGATGTTTAATAAAGGTAGCGGGAATGGCAGGTCGACGTGAAAGAAGGTTCCTGAGTTGAATGTTGCCTCGAGAATTGCGCCTTGGGGGGCATTGTTTACCCACACCACTGCCTCATCGCCAAACAATGTTCCGTGCTTTGCAAGGTGATAGGTCTGGTTGCCGATTGCCATGGTTTTTTGCGAGCTTTCGGAAAGAATGAAGCCGGATATTTCGGATATCTCCTTGTCAGCAATTTCTACCTTGTTTTCCCTGAAGGACCTCACAATTTCGTTGAGGTTGGATTGCGAGGAGAAAACACGCTGCATTGGCCTTGCGAAAACAGCCACTGCCTGCCCGCCAGAGTATTCCGTTTTGTCAGTGGTCACGTTGAGCGAATAGGGCTTCTTGCCTGAAAAGGAGTCGAGAAAGCCGGTGACCGAGACTGACTGGAGCCAGACGTCCTCGGGCTTGCCCCATTGGTAATAGATTGCCGCGTCCTGCCTTGCCAGATGATAGCCCTCGCTGGAATTCAGATTCACGCTTGCTACCCATGCGCCCTTCACTCCATCAGGCGGAAGCGGGTAGCAGCCTGAGAAAATGCCGTCCCCGGGCAATGCATCGCAATGCGAAGCAAGCCCGTCGTCATATAACCCCACGCGCACGTCGTCTTCCATGCCTGGCTCGAACGCAGGGAAAAGCAGGGCGACTGTCGGGTAGTACAAGAGCAGGAAGATCGCAGTCATCTGGAGCTGCATTCCCACAAGCTCGAATGTGAGTTTGTTGTACCTTTCGGTTTGCTCCTTGTACTCAGGGTCGCGGCCGGATTTGGCGGCATCAAGCATTTTTTTCTGCACTTCGGTCATTTCCTTCTGCAGAGCCTTCATGCGGCCTTTGCCGCCTATGTTGTTCTGGATGAAATTGACAATCACCGCGTAGATTGCCGCAACGGCAAGGACGAATAGCCAGAAGTTCTGAAGGTCAAAAAGCAAGCAAAACACCGCTGCACAATTGCAGCTATTCCAAAAGCCGGAGCAGCGCCTCCTGCGCCTCTTTCAGCTTCCCATTCCTGTTCGAGATAATGAGCGCAGGCGCTCCTGTGAGGCAGGAATAGGCTGCAAGGAAAGAGCGGTTCATGCTGTCGTGCTCCAAGAGCGAATCGGCGCTCTCGGCATCGCGCACGCGGGTGGTGTCCGACTTGCGCCTGCCGATTATCTCGTCGATGGGTGCGGTGATAAGAACTAGATAGTCAACCTTGAGGGAAGAAAGCAAGGAGTAGGGGAGGCCGGGAAGGTAGCCTTTTGGCGTGGAAATCGAGCAGTGCGTGTCAAGTATGACTTTCCCCTTCATTTCTGATAGCGCCATGCCCACTGCAGACTGGACTTTTTTCTGCGTTTCAGGAGGCAGCTTGCGAAGCTCGTCCCTGTGCTTGACGCCGAATTCCTTCGAGGCGATTTCAAACATCAGGTCTCCGTAGTTCACCATCTTGTAGGTGGATTTTGAGGCAGCCGCAAGCACAGTTGACTTGCCTGCGCCAGGCAACCCCATAACTATGATCATTCAAAACACCTTTTCCTATTTTGTCCCCAAAAGCCCGCCCAATGCGGAGTAGGACTCGAACAGGCGCTGGTTCTCCAAGTCCTGGTACATCCTGTAGAGTATTCCGACTGTGAGCAATATGCCTGTTCCGGTCCCAAGCGCGCCTGACATGTCGGCAAGCGCGGCAAGAAGGCCGACAAAAGCGCTGCCGATCACAGTGATGTAGGGAATGTAATCATTAAGCTTTTTTTCAACCACGCGCGGGTCGCGACGAAAGCCAGGTATCTGCAGGCCTGACTTGTCCAGCTGCTCAGCCACTTCCTTGGCGCCCATGCCGGTTGTCTCAACCCAGAACTGGCCAAAGACAATACACAGGCCCATCATGAAAATAATGTAAACTATTACGTGGAAGTATTCGGGTATCCCGAAAACCGGGGTGGTGCCGGTGATAAGCTGCCCGAAATAAGCGCCATAGTTGCCCTGAAGCGGCCGGTAAATCGGGGAGATCATGTAGAAAAGGCCGTCACGTATCTGCCTGCTTCCGTCCACAAATGCGATCGACTGCACCAGGTCAATGCCGCCCTTGCATTTGTTGAGTTCGGCGCTTGCAAGGTCGAATTCCCCTGTGATGCAGAAATGCTTGTCCTGCAATCCGACTGCGAAAAACTGCAAATTCAGGAGAAGCGCCGAAGCGAGTATGACCGGTATGTTGGATACATAGAGGAGCTTGATTGGGAAACGGCTGCCAAAGCCGCGGGCCCTGTCGAATGCGAGCGGGATTTCCACCTTTATGCCCTCAGCATATGAGACCACCAGGAAGACCGCTGCAGTGAAGAAAAGGGGCAGCATTGCAAGAAGCGCGTTTGGCAGAGCCTCTGCGCTGCCTGAGGAAAGGGCTTCTATCACGCCGGCAGGGCCGGTAAAAAGAGCTAAAGCTCCGCCGACTATTGCCATTGACACGCCGGCTGCGATGAAAAGCGAAATTCCGCTCCCGATACCGTGCTTGGAAACCACTTCATCAAGGTAGAGAAGGATGAGCGAGCCCAGCGCCACCTGGAAAATCACAAGAAGGGTGGTGACGGGCGCATTCAGGGCCTGCGTGCCATCGGCGTTGAGCGAGTAGCCTTCCCCAAGCGTGGGAAAAAGGGGAACCAGCGCAACGCGCGCGAAAATCACGAAAACCGCTGCCTCGAAAAAGCAGAGGAGAACCGCAAGAATTTTCTGCGCCCCCTGGAACGTGCGCTTCTCCTCAGGGTTGCTCATGTCTATGTTGAGTATTTTTGCGCCAGTGAATAGCTGCAGGAAAATGCTGGCAAGCACAATGGGGCCGATTCCGACCGTGATGAGCGAGCCTATGCGGCTGGCCGTGACCACCTGCAGGAAGTCCGCGCCTGCCGTGTTGGGCTGAACGCCGACTGCCACCACGTTGTACATGGTGAAGAATATTACAAGAGCGATCCCTGTCCACATCAGCTTTTCCATGATGGGCGGGGGGCGCTGCGGGGAGCCCACCTCGGGTATGAGGTGAAGCACGGGTTTGAGGAAATCAAGCGAGCCCATTTGAATCAACTAGATTGCACAGATAAACTTTCAGAGGTTATAGGGCTCATGTTTATATTTAATTAGGTCTTTGGAAGGCAGGAAAAAAGAAAAGGCGCGCTAGTTCTTGCTGAATTGCTGGTCGTCATTCGGTTCACTTGGAGGCTGCTGCTTAATCTTTGGTGCAGCCGGTTCCTTTGCAGCAAACGTTTCCAGCAATCTTTTGGATATTGCGCCTACACCCATTGCCACTGCCCCTACAATCACCCAGGTCTGGGCAACCGGCCATGCCTTTGCCATGGACTCGAAAAGCCCGTTTTGGCCAAGCTGCGAAAGCCACTTGTCAAGAAACGCGGAAACTGCAACCGTTATTGCCGTGAATTTGGCTGTCTTTACAATGAAATCTATTGCGGCGTTCGCCAAGTCGCTGGAACCCATATTGGCTTTCTCATTCATCTTTCTTTCCAGCTTTGCCATTTCGTTCAATGCATTGTAGATGACCATAAACAATAGCGGAGCCCATGGATTTTGGGATAAGAAGTGCCCGGCATCGCCAATGAGATTCAGGGGGCCTTTCAGCGCCTCTTTGGCAAAATTGAAGCCGTTTTCAATGGTCTCCCAGCACTGCGCAAGGAAGCCTCTGGGCCTGCTGTCGAACTGTTTTTGGAGGTTTCCCGCATCCTTGGCGGCCTGCTCCACAGCGGGTTTCATGCCCAGGGCAGTCTGCCTTGCGGTTTCGACTGCTTCTTGAAGAGAGGAATCGTTGAGATTTTTCAAAGAGGAATCCTTGAGTGCTGAAAATTCTTTCAGATTAGCTAAATATTGATTTGCGAGGCTTTCAGCATGCGCCTTGGCATTCTGGATTTTCTCAGGAGTTACTTCCTTGTCTGCAATGAATGCGTTTTGCCTGTCTATGGCGGGCTTGAGGTTCATGAAAAATTTCACTGCCACCGCTGTGCCTGCCAGCACTTTGGCGCTGGTCTTAATCAGCTTGGGGGCTTTTTTCAGCTCGCTTGGGATGTATGGAACAGTCTTTTGTGCGATAGAATCACCTGTGTTATTTTATGTAAGAATAAGTATTTAAAGCTTGCCATTCGACGTAAAGAAAGCTTAAGGGCCGACTTCTTGCCTGAGACAAAAGCAGGCTTACTTTTCCTCTTCAGCTTTGGGCGCTGGCCCTGCGAACCTTTCAACCGAGCCGCCGGCAGCCTTGATTTTCCCCTCTGCGCCTTCGGAGAAAGCCATCGCCTTCACTGCAACGGGCTTACTGATTGAGCCGGTCCCCAGCACCTTGCCCTGGAACTCGAAATAGTCCCTGCCCTCTTTTTTCTCAAGCTTCCCGGAAAGCGCAAGCTGCCCGATTTCGTAGATGTTTATTGTCTTCATCCTGCGCTTCTTCACCGAGGCAAAGCCGTGCACCCCGAAAAAGTCAGGCTCGTAAGTCGTTATGTAGGTGAAGCGGTGCTTGTGCATGCCCGCCCTTCCCCAGCCGCCCTTGTTCCCCTTTCCTCGGCGGTTCTTTGTGTTGCCCTTGCCGTGGTTGCGGGTCCCTTGGAACTTCCTGCTGCGTTTTCTTTCCCTTGCCATATGAACACCATTCAAGCCATGCTTGAAATCAATTCATTGATATTCGGATTCTTGCCCACAGGGCCGAATGGGACGTGCGCCTTCCTTTTCCCAAAACCCCCTCGCGGAGGCGAAAGGAAAAACACCGGCGAAACGCCCAGCTCCTCAAGCTTTTTGGGGGAAGATTCCGCTTCCGAGGCGATTTTTTCTATCTCCTCGGGCTTTTTTACGTCTGTTAGCTTTTTTCCGTCAATTGCCCTGCCCCTTTTTGAAAGCAAAAGGGCGATTGACTCCTTGTTCGCCTCGCCGAAGGAGACCACGTCCTTGCAGGCCTGGATCATTCCCTTGGCAGTTGCGCCCTCGGGAAGCAGCGTGCAGGCGTAAAGCCTGTCCAGCTTAAGGTCGATTAGCGTATTTTTCACGCTGGGGGAGACGGAAAACTTCCCCTTCAGCCTGATCACGGCGATTTTCATGAGGACACCTTTTCTCCGGACTTCAATTTCACCTGGGACTCTATGATAGGCTCCCAGCCGTCCTTGATGCGCATGCTGTTCAGCCGCTCTATGGCGTCGACAACGGCCATTGAAGTGTTGTAAATGTTCCTGGTGTGGCCGCGGGAAAAGCTCCAGACGTCCTTCACGCCAGCGAATGCCAGCACCTTTTTCACCACGTCGTTTGCCACCAGACCGATTCCCAGGGGCGCGGGCTTGAGGGTCACTTCAACGCTTCCTGCCTTGCCCACCACCTTTATGGGAATGGTGTGCTTGAACTTGCCGGTTTTTCCAAGGGGGACCGAGATTATGTTCCTCTTCGCGTTCTTGATCGCGGACTCGATGGCGGGCTTGACCTCCTCGCTTTTCCCTGCGCCGACCCCCACGTGGCCGTTCCTGTCGCCCACCAGCACGATTGCGCGGAACTGCGCCTTCCTGCCGTTGTCGGTCATTCGCTGGGTGGAGGAAACTTCAAGCGTCTGCTCCTCGAGGTTGGGGTAAAGGTGGTCGACGATCTCGTGTTCGAGTATTTTCTTGCCCATGAAGAAAATTTCCTCAACCGAAGTCACAGAGCCTGACTTTACCTGCCTCCCTATGTCGGTTTTGGGAATCCACTCTGGCTTGGGCTCGTCCGATTGCCTTCTCCTCCCCCGCTGTTCGAATCTTGCCATTTTTTCACCATCATCTAAATGTTCTTTATCCTGCCCTTTGCGGTATTGAACGCGTCCACGATGTTCTCAGGGTTGAAATTCTCCTTTACGTAAGCGGAGAATATCCTGCCATATGCCTTCTCGTCCTTGGACTTCAGCTGCTTGGCGTAGGCGGCGATCGCGGCGCCCGTTATCCTGTCCTCGGATATCATCTCCGTTGTGTAATTGGTCTTCAGGCCTGAATCGATTGCGCCGCGCAGCGCGGCGAACATGAGCGATCCTTTGGACGGGGTGTGCATGCCTATGTCCAGGTTGAATTCCTTGACGCCCTTCTTGGACGCCGCTTTTCCGGCCAAGAAGCCGCAGAGGTAGGCGGTTGGCGAGTTGCAACGGGGCGACCAGCCGTATTCCTTAAGCTGCATCGAGCGCGCTTCTGCAAGAACCTTGTCGCCCTTTGCCGAGAACTCCACGAACTGCGCCAGCACCCCCTTGGAGGACTTGCGCACCACCAGCCGCGGCACCATGCCCTTGACAAGGGCCAGGCGCTTGGCGTAGTTTGTAAGGTTGCTCCTCCTTCTGCGGAATCCCACCTTGTATGCCGGCCCTGTGGCTTTGCTCACATCAATCACATCACAAATTCTTCATTCACTTCACTCGCTTTCTTACGCCAATCATATCCCCGCTGTCCGTTCGCATCAATCACATCTCTATTGCTGCTTCTTTTCCACCATCATCTTGTTGTCGCGAAGATAGGTGTCCATTACCTTGACACCCTTGAACGCGTTGCCCTTGATCATCCTGTAAATCTTCCTGACAGCGTCCTGCCTGATCATTTTGGCGTCGACCAGCATGAACAGGTATTTCCTCTGGGCCCTGACCCTGGACATCCAGGTTGGCTTCTGCCCCACCCTGGTCCCGAACGTCCCCTTCCTGCTGCCCCTGCCAAAGCGCCTGCCTTTTTTCATCTGGGCGCTTTTCACCCTTCCGCGCAGGCGCGAAACTCCGCGCGGCTGGATTGCGCGTATCGCGCCGTCCTTGATGAGCCCGCGGACATCCTCGCGTGTCAGCGCCTCGGATATTTTGGATGCGTCTTCCGGGCGGAATCTTATTTTCGACTCCCCGACATGGAGCACCTCTGATGCGATGCGCCTTACTGTGTTCATTGCCATAAATACCACGTTTAATTTTGCGATTTGGGAACCGTGTCAGGCTTCCCGTTTTTCCCTTCTTCCTTCGCTATGGTTTTCCCTTCCTTTTTTTCCTCAGGCGCCTGTTCCGGCTTTTTTTCCGCCTTAGCCTCCTTTTTTTCCTCAGGCTTTGCGGCCTTTTTCCTCACTTGCTTCACAGGATATTTCTTCTCCTTGTTGAGGACAGGAAGCTTCATGGACTCTGCCATTTTGATGAGCTCCAGGCGCTTCTTCCTTCCCACGCCAGAGGCTATTCGGACTGCGACGCCCTTGAGATTGGTTAGCTCGGACAATGAGTGAACCAGCGCCTCGGGCATGCCGATCGGGTGGAAATGCCTGATTTCCGACGGCTGGCCGTAGCCTATGGATGGCGATGCGCCCATGTAGGCGATCTTGAGGCGCTTCTTGTTGTCGATCCCGCGCTGCCGCCTCCACGCCTTCTTTATCCTGCTGCGGCTGGACCTGCCAAAGTTCGGGCGCAGGAATTTCGGATGCTTCCTTTTCACTGCCATGCTCATCAACTTTTCCCTTTCACGATTCTATTTCGTAGAACCCGTCCTGGAACACGCGCGAATCGCGGTTGCGGATCTTGGTTGCCGACTTGAGGTTGGCAAAAGTCTGCCCAACGTCGTCCTTGGAGATTCCGGATATGGAAAGCTCCTGGCCCTTGGACTCGACTTTTGTCTGCCCCCTTATCGATGATTTCCTGGGCTGCTTTTCCCCCATGAAGTTCTTTATCAGTATTTCCTTCCCCTTGACCTCGACCGAAATCGGGAAGTGGGAAAACAGTATTTTGAGCTTTTTTGAGTAGCCCTGCGTCACCCCGAGCGCCATGTTGCGGACGTGCGATTCGATGGTGGTTGCCATTTCCTTGCTGCCTGTGACCTCAAGCTCTCCGCCCTTCATCTCCATCTTCACGTCCGGGCGGGAAAAGGACATGGAAATCGCCCCCTTGGGCCCGCTGATGGTGACCTTGTGGCCGTCCAGCGATGCTTTCACTCCTTCTGGCAATTTCATTTTCCCACCTAGTAAACGTAAGCTATGAGCCTTCCGCCCAAGCCCTTTTCCTTCGCTTCGTCGTTCGTCATCAATCCGTCGGGCGTGGAGACCACGAACATTCCGAAGCCCACCCCTGGCAGGTACTTGCTCTCCCACTCGTTCCATTCGCTCCTCTTCACTGCAAAGCGGGGCTTGACTGCCGAGCACTGGTTGACCCTGCCCAGGAGCTTTATCTTGAAGTATCCGTTCTTCCCGTCGTCCACGAACTCGAAGTCCCCGATGAAGCCCTTGCGCTGCAGTATCTTGAGAGTCTCGCGCACCAGCTTGGAAGGCTTTACCTCGCACGCCGGCTTGCAGAACATCTCGTGTGTCTTGATGGCGTTGAGCGCATCAGCCAATGGGTCGTTTGCCATAATCATCCCTCAGGATCGTCAGTATTTCCTGAAACCTATCTCCTCCGCGACCTCGCGGAAGCACCTTCTGCATATCTTCATCCCGTATGAGCGAATGAGCGCGCGCGCCGAGCCGCAGAAGCGGCATTTCCTCATTCCCTTGCCCTGGAACTTGTGCTCGATCGGCATCCCTTTCTGTTTTTTCTTCTCTTTTTCAGCCATGCAAAACCTCTTCAATGATTATTCCACTTTCACCTGGAGAACATTTTTCGCGAACTCTATCCCGTCGTCCTTGGTCAGCCTGTGGTGGTGGCCGACTTTGGCCTTGCCCCTCCTTCTCTTGCCCACGCGGAAGCCGCGCCTGCGAAGCGTGATGCACACGTCGAATCCCAGCATGCCTATCTGCGGGTCGTACTTCGCGCCCGGGAACTCGATGTATTCTGGAACTCCGAACGAGAAGTTGCCCTCCTTGTCAAATGAGCGGCTGGGAAGCGAAAAGCCCTTGACCTTGAGCGCCTTTTTCACGAATTCAATAGCGGACGGCCCGCGCAAGGTCGCCTTGGTGCCGATGATGTCCCCTTTCTTTATCCTGAACACCGGGTTCCTCACCTTGGCATGCGTGGGAACTGCCTTGGCGCCGGACAGCCGCTCGAGAAGGGACTTGGCGTTCTCCAGCTCCTGGCCTGCCTTGCCCACGCCGATGTTCAGCGTGACCTTGTCCACCACAGCTTCCCTCATCTTGTTTTCCATTTTTTCCACCGTTCAACCGGAAATCTTCATGAATAATTGGAGTCCACCGCGAACAGGTACTTTGCCACGGTCACGAACTCGCCTGCAAGGCCCTTGAGGAGCGCCTCGGGCTCGTGAGACCCTGGCCTCTCGATCATTTTCTCGAGCCTGGCAATGTCGCCCCTGTGCTTGCCCTCGGTCACCAGGCACTGCGCGCCCGGCTCGAGCTTGATGTGCGAAAGCAGCTTGAAATCCGGCACGGAAAGCACGCAGGTGTCCCCTGTGCTTATGTGCTTGTCGCCAAGGTAATTCCTCCCGTCGTGGAAGGTGAGCGAGATTTTTCCGCCCCTGATCGTCTGCTTGCCCACCACCTTGAGGTATTTCGAGCCTGCAGCCTCTGCGCTGATCACTTTGGGCACCATGTCAGGGCCCTTGAGAGATATCCTGTAGCTCTTTTTCTCCAAAGGCAATGAGAGGACGTCCATCAGGCCGATCGGAAACTTCACGTCCTTGATATTCCTGCCGTCCACCAGGAAGCCGCCGCTGTTGAGGATTTTCTTCGCCTCATGCAGGTTGCGCGAAAGCTTAAGGACGTCGCGTATGAGCACGCCTGTTGATATGCTGTCCTTCTTCTTGTGGGGCCCCGGCGCTGAAGCAAGCAGCCACTTGACTTTCTTGCGCTGGATTACGCCCAGCCTCTTGTCAGCCCGCATCCGGACCATGTGCCTTGAACCGCCTTTTTTCGACATAAAAATCATCCCTGAATGTTCGCTTTTGCCTTACCAGATCTCTTTATCATTTCAAGCCTGTCCTTGGTGAACTCGCCTTCCATTATGAGCAGGTTTGACGGGTCGATCGGCATGAGCTTTTCCACTCCCTTTGCAGTGCGCTGCGAAACGCCCTCCACGTATGCCTTGAGGTTGGAAAGGTCGACTTCGATCACCTTGCCAACGTGCCCCTTCCTGCCCCCTCGCATGACCTTCACCTTGTCGCCCTTGTGCAGCGGCGCGTTCCTTTTCCTGGTGGAAAGCTTGGCGCGAAGCTCCTTGGAAAGGTGCGAGCTTGCCATTTTCCTCCGCAGATGAAGCGGCGCATCGTACCTGAATTTCCTCTGCTTCCTTGCCTGTATCGAGTCCATGAACACCACATCACACTACTGCCGAGGCGATCGCAGCCACCTTGGGGAACCTGGTGGCGACCTCGCGGGCTATCACTCCTTTTATCTCGGTCCCCACGGGCAGGCCCTGGTCGTCAATCAAGACGCAGGCGTTGTCCTCGAAGGAGACCCGGGTGCCGTTGGGGCGCCTGAAGGTCTGCTTCTGCCTTACTATGAGCGCTTTCAGCACCTTCCCCTTCTGGGCGACCGTGCCTTTCTTTACCGCCACTGTCACCAAGTCGCCAATGCCGACCTTTGGGTACATGGCGCGCTTTGCCTTTGCTCCTGCTACGCCGATGATTGCCACTATCTTTGCCCCGGAGTTGTCGTTGCAGACCATCCTCGATCCGGTCTGCAGGCCCTTTGTTATGCGTCCGCCCAATCCTTTCATTTCATCAAAACCTCATCTCAAATTTCAATTTCAATCGCGCTTCACTTCGGCTTTTTTCAGCCTTTCGGCTTCCTCTTCAAGCGCGCGGCCGCCCTTCCTGTCAAGGACCACCTTGCCCGCAGCCTGCTTGATTATCCTTGTGACTATCCAGGCTTTTGTCTTGGAAATCTTCCTGCACTCGGCAACTTCCACCTCGTCCCCGAGCTTTGCCCCGATTGATTCCGGATTGTGGACAGGAAGCCGCGACTTGCTCCTAGCGAACCTCTTGTATTTGGGGAAGCTCTCCAGCGTGTCGTACTCCACTATTACCGTTTTTTTGGAGCGGTCGCTGACCACCACGCCTGTGCGCACATGGCCCCGCGCAACGATCGGGCCTTTCCTGTTTGAATTTTCCATCGACATTACCTCTTCATTTTCTTCAGCCTGTCAAAAGGCCTAAACGCAATCGATTCCCCGTCCAGCTCAGTTTTTTCCCCGCCAGGAAGGACGAATTCAAACACGCAGCCTTTTTTCGGGATGCGCCTTTCCGCGCCGTCCTTGCCCAATATCACCAGCGTGTTCTTGGTCTCGTCCACCACCCTGCCTTCTATCCCCTCGTAGGGAACGGAGAGGCTCCTTGCCACCCGCACCTCAAGGCCGATGAGCTCATGGATGCGCAGGTTCTGCGGCGTTATCACGAAAGCCACCGATCCTTTATTGCAGGCCTTCCAGGACGGTGATTGCCGACTCCGGGAAACCGAACTGCACCAGGAACTTCTTGATGTTCCTGCGCTGGTCCCCCTGCAGCACAATTATGCCGTCCTTTGCCGTCCCGCCGCACGCGAGCTTCTGCTTGAGTTCACGGCCGGTTTCCATGAGCTTGGACTTGTCAATCCCCTCGACTATGGTGACCAGCTTGCGGAACTTCTTCTTCGTCGCGTATGCGCGGATCCTCTGCGTCTCCTCCTTTTCGAGAATGTCGCAGGAGCAAATCTCCCTTATCAGGCCGCATTTCGGACAGATATCAACCAACTGCGTTCTCCTCCGGCCATATGGCCATTTATTATCCTATTCATTTTTTGGGCTCTTGATCGGCGGGTTTTTTCTTCCCCCTCTCTATGCCCAGCTTCCTTTCGTGCATTATCGTCATTATCCTCGCAACCGTCTTGCGAAGCTCGCGCAGCTTTCCCGGATTGGAGGTCCTGCCCCCCGAGGCCAGAAGGCCGCGCTCGGAATTCAGCTCCTTTTGGTATTCAAAGAGCTTGGCCGAAAGTTCGCTTTCGGAAAGCTCCCTTGCCTTGCTGCTTTTCATTATTGCCATTTTGATTACCTTACCTTCGCCTCTGCGGCGGGCGGCGCTTGTTCAGCGGCCTGGGCTGCACCTTGGGCGCGATCTCCATCGGCGTTGAAGCCGTAACGTCCTCCGCGGCTGCGATGACTTTCGGAATCTCGATTTTCGCGCCTGCCACCTTGTCAGGGAACACCGTGCCCGGGAGCACTATCCTCACCAGCACGCCGATTGCGCCTGACTTGGGGTATGCTGTGACATGCGCGACCGCCACCTGCCTTGCAGGCTCGCCGGCCTTTGGAATATAACCCGACATCACGCGGAACCGCTTGCTCCTGCCGCCTTTGGCTGCGATTTTCCCTGACGCCACTATTTCCGCGCCAAGCGCGCCTGCGCGTATCGCGTCGCGGAGCGAGGCGTGGAGAATTGCGCGGATTTTCTTGCCCATCTCTATGTAGCGGCAGATCTTTTTTGCCACAAGCCGAGGCTCGAGGTTGAGGTTGGTGGACTCCACCACTGAAATCTGCGGGTTGTCGATCTTGAATTCGTTCTTGATCGCGTCCGTGAGGTCCTGAATGCTCTTGCCCCTTTTGCCGATGACGCGCCCGGGATTTGTCACCTCGACCGCGATGCGGGTCACCATGGGCGTCCGCTGTATGGCCACGCGCGAGAATCCCGCGCGGTCCAGCTCGCGCTCCAGGAACTTGGAAACCCGGTAGCGCGTGATCGCGTCCTCGATGAACTTTTCCTCGACTTTGGTTTTGTCACCCATGTTTTCAACCTGTTATCCTCATGACTTTGCCGGAACTATGCCCGGTGATGCGGATGAGGCTTTTTTCTCTTCTGCTTTTTTTGCCTCCGCAGCCACGGCAGTCTTCGCTTCATTCGTTTTCGCAGCGTCAGCTTTTTTCTCTTCCGCTTTTTTTGGAGCATCAACTTTTTTCGCATCAGGCGCTTTTCTTGTCTTTGGGCCGTCTTTCGCCTCTGCCTTCACTTGCTTTTCCCCGAGGACAACTTCGATGAACGCCATTTCGTAATTGTGCCTTATCCGCCTCCCCTTGGGGGACATCCTCGGGTAGGTGTCGGTCTTGTTTGCGATTATGTGGACAATGGAGGTCTCGCCAAGGCCAAGCCGGATTGCGTTTGCTGAAGCGCTTTTCAGCACTTCCAGCACGAATTTCACAGACTTTACCGGAAAGCCCCCGATTTTGCCGCCCAGCTCCCTCCTGTGCCCCTTGCCCGTGCTGTGGCGCGCGTACCAGATCGCCTTTTTCTTTATGGCTGCAAGCTCCAGGAATTCTATCGCGTCCTCGGTCGGGCGGCCCCTCACGTTCCTGCACACGTTGCAAAGGTCCTTGTAGGATGCGTTTACTCCCGTAACCCTTGCGCGCGCAGTGCGCATGCCTCCCTTGCCCTGGTATGCGTATGCCATGAATCTCACTTACTTGAGCGGGATGAACTTGGACCCGCGCGTTGCGCCCACTCCTGGTCCGGAATGCAGCACCCTTCCTGTCGTGTGCGAAAAGTCCCCGAGCCGATACCCGAGCTTGTCAACCGTGATGACTACGCTCTTCCATTCCTTGCCGTTGTGAACCGCGAATGTCATGCCGAGCCAGGCAGGGATTATCACAGCCTCGCGCATGTGCGTGCGGATGACTTTCCCTGGATTGGTCGACTTTAGCTTAGATGCCTTTTTTATGAGCTTGCGAAGCTGGCCCGCCTTTGTCGTGGCCCGACGAAGAGCACGCCTTGCCCTTGAGGTCAGTAGGGGCATGAACTCCTCGATTGTTAGCCCCTCGAGCTCCTCCTTCACTTTTCCGCGGTACTTGTCAACTTTTGGCATAAGCAAAACCCCTGGTCATCACTTGTTCGCGCTTGCGAGCTTCTGCTCCTCCACGTGCGCCTTCTTGCGCCCTGTGCTCCTTGCGGCAATGTGGCCGACCTTCCTTCCAGGGGGCGCGTTCCTGGAGGTGGCGCTGCCCCTGCCCTTGTGGTGCTGCTTGCCGCCGAACGGGTGGGTGTAAGCCGACATGTGAACCCCGCGGTTCACAGGCCACTTTCGGTTCTGCGCGTGCTTCTTGTAGAAGTTGTTGCCTGCCTTGAGGAGCGGCTTTTCCAGCCTGCCCCCTCCGCAGACCACCCCGATCTGGGCGCGGCACGTGCCTTGGAGTATCAGCGTGTGCTTGGACGGAAGTTTCACATAAACAGAATCCTTTTCCCTTGAGACAATCGTCGCGTACGAGCCCGGCGCGCGCACCAATTTGCCGCCGTCACCGGGCGCCATCTCTATATTATATATCATGGAGCCTTCCGGTATTTTCGAAAGCGGAAGGCAACTCCCGAGCCCGAGCCTGGCGCTTGAGCCGCTCATGATTTCCTGGCCCTTTGCCATCCCCTCAGGGGCAAGAAGGTGCATGCGGCTCCCGTCCTCGAAAATGATGTCCATCAGAAGGGCGCCCCTGGCAGGGTCGTCCACGAATCGCAGCACTTCCCCGCGGACTGCGCCTGACTTCTCGCCATCGTCGAACTTGCGGAAGGCAAGCTCTGACTTGTAGCGGTGCGAGGGAGCCTTGTAGGCCACCGATCCCTTTCCGCGCCTTTGCTGCCGCAGTAGTTTTCCCATTTTTGCACCTTATACAATCTTGAGCTTTGCCGCAACGTCGTCGGCCTTGAAGCCTTCCTTTAGGCGGACGTACGCCCGCTTTTTTCCCGAGGGCGTGATGAGCGTGTTTACTTCGGCGACCTTGACCTCGAAGAGCTCCTCCACGTCCTTTTTTATCATGGGTTTTGTCGACTTGGTCTCGACCACGAATGTGAGGGTGTTCTGGAACTCGATCAGGCCAATCGCCTTTTCGTTCGTCACAGGGTAAAGTATTGAAGTCATGGAAATCACATTCACAATTTCGCTATTTCCGCAAGCGCGGCTTCCGTGTAGATTGCGAGCCTGCCCGCCTTTGCGCCGGGCGCCAGAAGCTCGGCAGAAAGGTCGCTTACCCTGACCGCGTCCACGCCGGGTATGTTCCTTGCTGACCTCAAAAGGGGCGCGTCCTTGGATACTGCGATTATAGCGGACTTGGGATAGACCTTGCCCCCCTTTCTTGAGCCCACGCCGCTTCTCTTCTTTCCGTTCTCCGCCCTTTGCAGGTCCTTTCTTATTAGCAGGGAAAGGGCCTTGTAAACATCCTTGGTCTTTGCAACCGACTCGAATGAATTGTCCACAACTATCGGGAGCGCGATCTCCACCTTGTGGCCGCGGGCGGCAACCACTTCCTTGTGCCCAGTCGCAGCAATTGCGGATATCAGGGCAACATGGTATTCCTTCCTGTTGAGCTTTTCGAATATGATTTTGTTCACGTGAGGCGGGTGCGCCCTCCTTCCCTTTACTGCGGAGGGGATCCTTTTCACCTTGCCCAGCCTTCCCTTGGGAAGCACCTCGCGCGGGCGGATGGCTGTGCCCTTGTTCTTGCCTGAGCCAAAGTCTTCCTTTCTTCCCCTGTATCGGGCAGACGTTTCCATGCCAGCGCGCGGGTCGTTGCCCTTGGGCTGATAATGTCTGGTCTGGTCTGAAATGGAAGCCCTTGAAATGAGGTCGAGCCTGACCTCTGCTGAAAACTGAAGCGGCAGCTCCACCTGGCGGAGCGCCTTGCCTTCAATCGAATATATGTTTGCCTTCATGAGCATCACTGCTTGGACTCCAATGAAACGTATTTCAGGTCAGGGACCTTGACTGCCGCATGGGATTTCCTCACCGCGCGCCGCAGCCGTATCAGCCTTTTTGCCGGGCCGCCTAGCGAGCCTTTGATCAGAAGGAAATCGTTCTTGACATCCCCGTAGTGCGTGAAGCCCCCTTTGGGATTTATTTCCTCGGGCTGCCCCATTTTCAAAATCCTCTTGTTGATTTCGGTCCTCTTGTGGTAGCCCATCTGCCCGGGCATGGGCACTGTGTACTGCACGTAACCCGGGTGCCAGGCGCCCAATGAGCCGATGTGCCTTCTTTTCCCGGTTGCCTTGCGCCTCTGCATCGAGGTCCCGAACCGCTTTACCGTCCCCTGCCAGCCCTTGCCGGTCGTTATCGAAATGGCGTCCAGGAACTCGCCTGGCTTGAAAACATCTGTTACCTTTATCTCCTTGCCGACAAGCGAGAGCGCATAATCGAGCTTTTCCTCTGTGTCCTTGCCGCCCACTGCAATCTCCATCCTCTCAGGCGTTTTTTTCCCGAATCCTGTGAGGGCGGGTTGGGCAAAACACAGGGCAAAAACATCATCAACGTCAGAAGCAGAGAATTTCCGGTCGGACTTTTTTTTCATTCCGATTTTCTTCAGGACTTTTTCATCGCCGCAGAGCATGTCAGAAACGACTTTTCCCGCCTTGTACCCGCGGACCCCGTACACGGCCAGGGGCGGGCATTCCAGCACCGTTGCCGAGGCGAATACCTCGTTTCCCTTTGAAGGCGACTCGGTGTCGTCTATGTACGTGAGGTGGGTCATGCCTGCCTTGTAGCCGGCAAACCCGCACAGCTTTTTTTCCGCAAAAGCCTGCCAATGCCTCACAGTGGGCATCTGCGATTCCGCCCTTTTCCTGGGCCGGAATGCGACCGAACCCTGCTTGTGGCCTGAGCGCTTTCCCATTAGAATCCCT
>Ga0209211_10005344_pt1 | contig 19311 bp, 14 predicted proteins | sample RifGroA2_FD_183992 | JGI IMG/M metagenome (GOLD analysis project Ga0209211, IMG submission 183992) | Groundwater microbial communities from Rifle, Colorado, USA - Groundwater A2 (SPAdes) (version 2) | ecosystem: Environmental > Aquatic > Deep subsurface > Groundwater | place: Rifle, Colorado...
CCTGCTTCTCAAGCCGGTTCGGCAAGCTTAAATCATCCGCGTCCATTCTTACAATATACTCTCCCTCGGCCATTTTAAGACCTTGATTGAGGTGGACCAGATATCCCTGATTATCCCTGCTTTTGAAATATTTTATTCTCGGGTCAGAAAAACCTTTAATTATTTCTTCACTTTTATCAGTTGAACCGTCATTAAAGATGAGGAACTCAAAATCAGGGAAGGTCTGATTAAGTATGCTCAATATGGCATCTTTGAGGTAATGATCGCCATTATAAACCGGCATAAGTACCGTAACTTTAGGAAACATAAGTTATGCTTAAGATAAAAATAATCCCTGGTAAGTTACTAACGGCTGTCCTAACCCCAGCCTGCTTCTTGCTTGCTCATGATTAACCTCTGCATCTTTTAACGCTATCAAATCCGCTAAAAGTAGCCCTTGATAGTCCTTCTTGATCACGCCTTCTATGCCGTTAAGATCTATGTATTCCAAATAATCAGAATGGGTTAGCTGAACAACAGGACAAGCCATAAGCAACGCCTCTTCAAGCACGGTAGTGCTCATGCCGATGACTACGAGCGCCTGCTCTATATCAGTTCTTAAAGAAATCCCTTTAGAAGCTTGAATAATGTTTTGCCGAATCTTTACTCTTAACCATTCTCGGTCACTTCCGCTTAATTTTGCCAAAGGATGGAGTCTTACCCTGATCGGGATTTCCTCTTTAGCGCTATTTAATAATTTTTTAAGTGAGGCGATTAAAACTTGATTGTCAAACTCAGGAAGCGCGCCTACGAAAAGATAATATTTACCTTTTTGTTTTTTAATTGACCGTACATCTTTCCAATGAGCATAGCGGTAACTGCATCCAAGGATAAATTTTGTGTTTTCAAAATATGGCCTAAGCAAATTAGCGATCTTATCTTCATAAACATACATGACTTCTGGAAGCATAGCGCCGCTCACTTTTTCTTCCGGGTAGCAGAAATACCAACGTTTCCCGGCTGTGATAGCAGCGTGCTGAATGGTATAACTTTTTAGTCCATACTTAAATGCTATCCTCCATACTATTCTCGCATAGGCGTGCATTTCGTGAATACAGCCAATTTTTTTGACCGGGTGGCGCTCCACCGCGTCAGAAAGCGATTTTTCAAAATAATAATTATTCAACCATTTAAGGCTTAGCGCCCAAGAGAGCCATTCTAATAATAATAAGTTTTTCTCAAGGACATTTCCTCTGAGCTTCAAAAATGCCGTTATACCGCCTTTTATTAAAAAAAAATTTATACGCGATTTATCTTTAAAAGTTAACTTCTTAACTCGATGTGTTTTTTGCTTGAAACGATCAGTCGTTCCAAAAACAAAAATCGCGTCATCTATTTGAGTAGGTATATATTGTGTTTTGAATTGGCCATCAGAAGCTTCAGATCCGCAAGATAATGAAACAACCAGAATTGTATCATTAATTTTACCATATAAAGCATATCCAAATGATCTAAAATTGGTGCTTAAACGCGCAAACCCTTCCACTAAACCAGAAATTACTGACCATAACCCTTTAACTATCAATTGGTTGATGTGCTTTTTACGATAACCGCTGTGCCAGATAAGTCCTAAATCAGGGCTTCGCGCGCACAATAATGATGAAAACACCAGGGAAATATTTTCCTGAGGAATTGATCGCGCAAGCAAAGCAACATATTGCGCGGCTAAATGTTCAAATGATTCATCCAACATATTTTTTTAATGTGCTACTCGTTACGCTAGCAGAGTCATAATCTTATTGAAAATCACTTTTTTTAGTGCTAAAATTAAAACATTATGGCCTTTTTACCCTATCGAAAACTCGGCAAAAATAAACCGTTAGTATACCTGTTAGGAATAGGAACAACCTGGTTTGGAAGGCCGTGGCCTCCAGACAATCACGCGTATACCTATCCATTATCTTTAGAAATATTTCACTATTTAGATGAGGTCTTCGCAAAAATTAAGAAAAATAACGCGTTGCTCATGGTCGATACTGCTGCCGCGTACGGCCAAAGCGAAAAAAAAATTGGTGCATATTTTAAAAAAAGGAAAGATTTACTCTCGAAAACATTCATTGCCACAAAGTGGGGCGAAGAATTCGATATCGCAAAAGGCATCTCTACTATAAACCATTCTAAAGAACAACTGCAAATTTCGGTCAAAAGAAGCCTGGCTCATCTCGGAAAAATAGACTTATTATACATTCATCAGGCGTCTAGCGAAGTTTTAAGCAATGTTAAAGTTATCGCTGAAATGAAGAAATTAAAAAAACAGCGTTTTAGCCATATCCAATATCTCGGGGCTTCTTTTTCCAGTGAGGACGCCCTAAATAATGCTGTCCAAGATAACCTCATAGGATGTATGGACGTACTACAGCTGCCGGCCTGTATTTTTTTAAAACGGCCGGATTTAATACGCATCATCCGTCAAAATCATATCTCCATAGTGCTTAATTCTCCCATAAGAAAAAGCGAAGGCGCGCCACCCAAGGAAATATTTACTGACTTATTGCGCCATGATGAAATTTCGGTAATTTTAACCGGCACAAGACATCATCTGAAAGAAACAATCGGTTATTTTTTAACCTCAAAATAAGTTGTATTTGTAGCGCCAACCTTGGCATTTTTTATGTTAGTATAAACCAAAACATCCTCTCTTTTGTTTAGCTGGTCACAAACATTACAAAAGGGGAACTCAGAAAAATCGCCCTGCTCATGAGCACGCCTTAACTTATTATATTCATCACCACGAAATACCTCCTGTATGGATTGTGTATTAAGATCCCCTAAAATCATTTTGCTGTCATAATCAAAGCAGCAGGGCACTACCAGGCCATCCCACTGAACCTGCAGGGGTCCGGTGAAAGGACGGTTACAACTAACCTTCTTACCCAATGGACTACGATACTCCCTTCCATCTCCCCAATTATGCGGTTTCCATACGGCAACCGCATCGGTAACGCTTTCGTACTTGTTTAGAAAATCCCTCATCTCGTGTTTATTCTCTTGCATTAATAAAAAATACATCTCTATCCTGGTTTTGCTGCGCGGTGTTTGCTTACGCATGCTAAGCAAACAAGACACATTCTTCTGAACATCTTCAAATTTAAGCCCCCTATGAATCTTCTCATAAGTGTCTTTACCTATCCCGTACATGCTAATGCGAATAACATCAAATAATTCTAATACCTTTTTCCCTTTTTCTTCATCGAGCAAAGAAGCGTTGGTAATAGTAAGAGTTTCTAAGCCCTTTGATTTTGCGTACGCTGCCCGCTCAAATATATAAGGGTCAACAAACGTCTCTCCGAAATTTTCTAATGAAACCTGTTTAGCCCCCACGTCCACGGACTGATCAATAATCTTCTTAAATAGATTCAGATCGCCAACTCCCTGAGAGCGCTTCATTTTCTCGCGCGGGCACATAACACAATGCGCATTGCAGATATTTGTCGGTTCAATCCTGATTTCAGGATTTAACAAAGTGAACCTTTTGCTTTTTTCTTCTAACACCACGCCAGACATATCCTGAAGTACCTGCTCATCACTATTACTTCTATCTTTCATCATCAAATTCTCCTCTTTCTTAATTTAAGCGCTTATTTGGCGGCAGAAAAAGCTTTCTTAAGTTTGGCGCTAATTCATTTAACGTTTTGCTTAAACCTCTGTTTTTCAACCTTAAAATAATATTACTATAGGTACTTAAGCGCATTGTTTTTTTCCAGGCATAATGCTTTTTAATCGCATTAATCGCGGCCTCTATTTCTTTCTTAGCCTCTTTATCATCACGCATATCCGTGAGATTAACCGAGAATTTAAGAATAACTTGCTGATCAAGATTCATTAAATACTCATCTTCGTTCTTGATAAAATTACCTTTAAGAGCCATTTTATATAACGCTGTTCCGGGTAAAGGTAAAGCGCAGAATAAATACGGCTCTACGCCAATCTCCTTGCAAAATGTGACCGTCTCTCTTAAAGTTTTCTTAGTCTCTCCTATATAGCCTAATATGATTGAAGCCTCAATAGTGGGTATATATTTCCTGGCTAAGGCAACCGCTCTTCTGGCCTGCTCAACAGTCGTGCCTTTTCCCATAACCTTAAGCATTTTCGCGCTTCCCGATTCTAAGCCAAACGACATCATGATACAGCCGCTTTTTTTAAGCCAGGTCAGTCTTTCGATATCAATCGTATCTACCCTTGAAGTAATCCTATATTTTATATCCAGCTTGCGATTGATTATCTCTTGACAGAAATTAACCAGCCATTCCTTATTGCTGGCAATACATTCACCTGAAATAGCAAAAAGCACTAATTTGTGCCCATACTTATGCTTTAAGTATTCAATTTCATTTAAGACATTGTTTACTGGACGGTAACGAACGTCCTTACCAACCACGCGAAAAGAATTAAAACAAAAGGTACAATTTGAGGGGCATCCCCTCTGGGCATGTATTTGAATTGCCCCTTCAGCATTTTTTAATAATGCCTCCATCGGAAACAAGGTATCGTCAAAAATCGGCACTCCATCTAGCGATGACATTAAAGGCCTCATCTCGGTAAATACGATTTTTCCATTTTCCCTAAAACCAATCCCGCGTACCTTACGCGGTATTCGGTTTGCGCTGAGCTCTTTCAATAATTCAATTAACGTAACTTCCCCTTCTCCGATTACCTCATAATCTATCGCGAATTCCTTAAAGCATTTTTCCCTAAGGCTGGAGGCCACCGGGCCACCCAATATAATCTGGGTGGCCGGCCTTAGCCTCTTAAGTTGCGGGATGAGCCAATGTAAATAAGGATACACCGTAACCAGCCCTCCGATACCGATAAAATCCGCGTCATTTTTTTCAATGAATTGAATTACTTCAGTTTTTGAATAACGATAGGCATCGATATCTAATATCTCGACAACATAACCGCACCTTTTGAGCTCCTGAGCTATATAGGCAATCCCGAAAGATGGAAATTTCGGGACATCTCCTACCTGCATAGGGGGATTAATCAATAGTACTTTCATTTTTTAAAAGCTTATTCAGGGTATTATTCCGCTCAATAAACTTCCTCTTATTATTTTATCATAAACAGTAAATCTGCTTTATTTTTGTTACCAGGCGCTCCATCCGCCATCAACATGCAACACTTCTCCTGTGATAAAACTTGAGGCGTCAGTGGCTAAAAAAAGGCAGGCCTCCGCGACATCACGAGGCGTACCCCATTTTCGCAGCGGAGTGCGCTCAACAGTAAATTCGTATAGTTCTTTATTCTTTTTAAAACTTTCAGCGTAAGCGGTCTCGCAAAATCCCGGCGCGATTGCATTCACTCTCAGATTATACTTGGCCCACTCAACAGCGAGACATTTCGTGAGCGTAATCATCGCGCCCTTTGACGCTCCATATACCGCAAGATCAGTAAGGCCGTGGCTGCCGATAATGGATGAAATATTCACGATTGCCCCTTTTTTTCTTGAGACCATATGCCTGCCAACTTCGCGGCATAAAAAATACGCGCTGTTCAAATTTGTATTTATTACCTTGTGCCATTCGTCGGTAGTAACGTCAAGAAATGATTTTCTAAAACGCATGCCCGCGTTATTTACAAGGACGTCGGCTTTGCCGAACCGCTGCAGCAGCTCTCGCACAAAGCTAACCACCGTTTTTTCACAAGAAACATCTCCGGTAAAGGTAAAAAACCGCTCATCCACACACCTCAATTCATCTTTCAGATCCGAGAGGTCCTTTCCAGTACGCGTGATCAAGGCAAGACAAGCTCCCTCCTCATAAAATAACCTCGCTACTTCCTTACCTATACCCTTGCCTGCTCCCGTTACGATACAAACCTGATCTTTTAACTTCATTTATCTCCTCTTATCAAATACTCAAAGGCTTCACGAATCATTGTCTCGGAAATATCGCTATAGACTTCACACTTTCCGATATCGCGGGGAAGAATAAAACGCAGCTTATTATCTTTCCGTTTTTTATCTTTTTGCACATTTATCATGCAATCATCAATTAGCGACATCCTATCAAAACCAATCGCCGGCGCATCAACACGTATGGGCAAACCGTATAAACGTAAAACCTCTTCATGTAAATCTAAAATTTCACTATTCTGGCTGAAATTCTTACGGGCAATATATGCCGCCCCGACCATGCCCAGGGCCACACCTTCACCATGACGGTAGACCTCTTCAAGCACGCTAGTAGACACTTCAATCGCATGGCCAATGGTATGCCCGTAATTCAATTTCAATCTTTTTCCCCGCTCCTGGACATCGCCGCTCACATGGTTAAGTTTTATCTCTATGGCCCGCGACATAATCCACAGCAATACTTCTTCATCCCGCCTGAACACGGATTCGCTTTTGGTTTTAAGATACTCAAAAAGTTCCTTATCCGCGATTATCGCGCATTTAAAAATTTCAGCAAGCCCGGCCCTTAGATCGCGAATTCCCAGTGTTTTGATGAAATCCATATCAATGATACTTAAGATCGGATGATAATAACTTCCTATTGCGTTAATGGTTTTTCGGAAATTAATCGCAACTTTACCGCCAATACTGCTATCTATCATTGCGGTTATGGTTGTAGGGACATGAATAAGGTTCATCCCTCTTAAATAAGTACTTGCTACGAAACCGGCTAAGTCACCGATAACGCCGCCGCCAACAGCGATAACGGTAGAATCCCGCGACAGGTTATTCGTTTCCAGCAATTCATATATTTTGATCGCCTGATTAATGGTCTTATTCTGCTTGCCCGCTTCCATAGGATAGAGATATATATTATATCCTTCCTGAATTAATTGAAGCCTCAAGATATCGTCAATCTCTTCGGCAAAATTGGCATCAAACAAGATAACGATATCTTTATTAGCCGTTTTATTCTTCAATACCTCAATCACCATAGAGGAAACTACCCCCCTCCCCAGGAAAATAGAATAAGGCCTCTCGTCCAGGTTTACGGTATATTCTTTATGCGCGCTTGTGGATTTTATCATTTTTAGGTAGTAAAAAAGCCTGTATTCACAATTAGCTCCGCAATCCGAAAGTCCTCAGTAGTATCAATATCATGCCCTTCAAAATGATCGATTAATTTAATGTATGGGTTATTAGAAATGCGTTGGCCGGTTCTTTCAAAAACCGCTCTTTTAAATACATATAGACTCGATTGCTCAACAATTACAGAATCAATATCCTGCGTGCGAGGTGTATTGATATCAAGGGAATAATTTAATGGCCTCCCCTTATACCAACAGAATTTTTTTATTTCATACGCGGAAAAAGCGGAATCATACTCACCTGAATTAACCTTCTTTATGCAATCAGAAACGGTTTCGGCTTTCAAGAATGGTGATGTAATATGAAAGAGGGCAATTGTATCCGCGTTTGTTTTCATTAAGAACTCTCTTATGATATCTTGTATTTTTGCTTCTTGCGTATCTAGATAACCGGGGCGCTCTAAAAACTTATATTTCAACCCGTGTTGCAGGTAATTACAGATGGACGGCTCTGAAGCAAAAATAATAATTTCATCAATGTCGGGTACTTTATTTAAGGTTCGGATAGTATAATTAACCAGGGGTACGCCCCCGAGATCTTTTATATTTTTAAAAGGAACTCTATCGCTCTTGAGCTTTGCGGGAACCAATGCTACCGTTTTCATAATAAACCCCCTCCTTTACCATTAGTCTGCTTAATTTTTATGGCTTAATGACTGCCGGATAAACGAATTAAATGATTCACGGTAATCTTGGTCATAACAATATTGCTTGATATCCATCTCTCGCGGGTTTACCGATTTAGTTTTGCGAATCATAAATTCCATGGCAGGCCGAAGCTTGTTGCAATTATTTACATAACATACCGGATATATGTCCTCTGAGTCATCCTGCTCAAAAATCCCGGTTTTGAAATGGTTATAGCGATTCCATTTATCATAAAGCAAGACGGGAATCCTGTTAATCAGGGCTTCGTCAATTGTTGTTGAGGAATAGCTGATTAATACATCTGTTGTTTCCAATACCCGGGAAAACGGCCCAGTCTGGTTAATTATATACCTATCCGAAGCAGGTAAAAGGCTTTTAATCTCTTCATTGCTCCAGGAGAAGCCGGGATGTAAGCGTATAACCAATCTAACGTTATTAATCGTATTTATTGCCTTAACCATATCGGTAAGCGCCGCAAAAAATTCATCCATGGTTTCAAGAAAATAAAAACGTTCGCCGTAACGCGGCTTAATCGAAACAGCCTGGGTAAAAACGCGGCAATCCCGGGGAATCCCAAGTTCTCTTTTATAGCGTTCCTTATTCTCCTGGCTAATATTCGTAAAGATAAGCGGACCGGTTCTTATCTCCTGATTAATAATGTCCTGGTATTTACCCTTAAAATAGCGTAAATGCGCCTCCTGCACCGGAGTGCACAGCGCAACATGCGTATAATCACCGAGCATAAAACTGCGGCAATGGTTATATAATTCCAACTCATGATACTCATCGATAGGCACCGGATGCGTCCCATGAGAAATAAATAACGATTTTTTCTTCATCACCCCAGCCAGTTCTCCAGCCACCCCCATAATTCCAAGACCAATATACGACATAACTAAACAAGTATCCAATCGTTTCAAGGCATACTCCAACGCGTATGAAAAAATAAGTATCCGCTCTAAATGCGGCCTTACGGAGCGCTCGACCTTGCGCCGAACCAAATCAAGACACTCAACTCCGGAATAGGAGAATATCGGTTCATACTCCTCATCCATAAACCTATTAACCAAGCGCGATAACGCATCTTGCTGGGCGCGTGGAATACGCGGATGAAAAAACGCGGCGTTAATAACACATGACGGCGCCTGCTTCTTTAGACAACATGATTTAAACAACAAAACTAGATTATATGCCGCGACCTTTGCCAGCCCTTCCTGGGAATCTATGGCTAAAAAAACAATGTCCTTGTTACGCGCAAAGATATCCTTAATCAACCCACGAAAAGGGCCGTCTACGCGCGGTACCAGAATAATTTTTTTTCCCCGCAAGAACCATATCACAATACTAAAAAACTTTTTTTCGAGAATTGGGAAACGCCTGATCGCTTTCTTTAAACCGGCTTCTTCCTCAAAATTTCGATTAATCTGAACAAAATACATCCGGTTATGCTCGGCAAAACGCTTTAAAAGAATCCCGCAATATCGCTCTTGCGCACCAATCAAGGGTTGCGCCGATATCACATCTCCTACAAGCGCATACCATTGCACATCACCATGCTGCTTGGCGATACTTGCGATTATTTCTAAGATTTTAAAGATATGGTTTAGAAATAGCCGCAGATAATGTAAACATTCCACCTGATAGCACCTCTTCACCCCATTCTCATCGGAAAAAAGGAAATTCTGACGGATATGCTCCATAGCTTCTTCAGCTTTAACCAGAATTCTTCTCTGGGAATCATTGTTAAAATAAGGAAGCGTATTCCTGTAGGAAATATTCTCTGCCTTCAGACGCGCCCCCACCTTCGGATCAAGGGCCACAATAAGGAAATCCTCGATCCTGTGATTGCTTTGGCGAAGATACTCCTTAAAGGCCCCAAATTCGTCAACGAATTCCAGCAAAACAATTTTTGTCATAATCCAATACTCATTTAAAATATTTCTGCCAAAACTCCTGCTGGAGCTTTTTAAACATCATATTGCCTTCATCGGTGAATTTTTCCGCGATGCTAATTTCCTTATATCTATCTTCGGGGAATTTCACATACAGCGTAAAGGTCCTTATCAAACCTTTTATCTCGTCCTGCGGAAATTGCGGCATATTTAGAACCGTGCCTTTTGTAATATTTACCGTCTGGGCATCCCGGGAAATGTATCCTTTCTTCACACAATATTCACGTAGAGGAGTTCCATGGTAGGGGGTAAAATAATAAGCGTTATGAGCATAAACATTAAGCTGCCTATTCAAATTAATAGTGTCAAAAGCCAGGTGGCGCGTCTCGTCCGGGAACCCAATCATATTGTTAACAGACACCATAATATTGCTCTTCTCCAGAACTTTAATTGCATCAATATAGGTTTTATTTGAAACCCTGCGTTTTAGAAGCTTGTACCTGAAATCTTCGCTTCCGTGCTCTATGCCAATAGAAAGGCTGTGGCAGTTCATTTCATTGAGGCATCTCACCGTTTCTTCATTGATCGTTTCTGCCCTTGTCTGGCAATAAAAAGGAACCCTAAATTTTTTATACATCCGTGTAAATTCCTGAAGGTAGTCTTTGCTCATAGCGAGGAATGTATCGGCAGGGAAATATAAATACTCAACACCGTATTTTTCGATAAGTAACTTTATTTCGCTGTAAACCTGCCCAACTTCCTTAACCCTCAGAAACCTCTCGCCGGTTCCTTGTTTGTACAAATCTTTCTGGGAGTTCGAATTGCAGAAAGAACATGTATACGGACAACCTCTATGCGTCTCTACGGGAGCCATTTTATAAAGCCTGCCCTTCATCGGTTTTAAGAACCTGTCTTCATGAAATATTGAAAAATCAGGAACAGGGTTCAAATTGATATTCCTGAGAGGGCGCATTGGATTCTTTTTTATCTGCCCATCCGCTTTCACCCAAAGGCTGCTTACGTCTGAAGTGTCCTCATTGTTCGAAAGCCTCCTGCAGACTTCAAGAAGAACCTCTTCGCCTTCTCCCACGCATATCATGGTAACCGCTTTTTCGGCAATTACGACCTCCGGAGCAAATGTAGGGAACACACCCCCGGCGATTACAGGAATACCAAAATCTTTTATGCTCCTTAACATGTCAACAGACAGCGGATACATGTCCTCGAGTATTGATATAGCTATCAAATCAGGCTTATATTCTTTAACCTTTCCAACAAGGTCTTCAAACATCTGTTCTCTTGTTCTCAAATGCTTGAACTTATCCCCCATACCAAAAGGCTTAACCTGGAGATTTTCCATTCTCGCTTCATCAGATGTAATCTCCTCTGTTCTGTAAAAAGTAGTATCAAACAGCTCTACCATAAAACCCTCTTGCTTTAATATGGCTGAAAAGGTGCAGATCGCCATAGGAAAACCTGTTTGTAACATTAAGTTAGGATAAAGAAATAAAACTTTAAATTTAGACTTGAGCATATTTTCTCTTTATTTTAAACGCATTGATAATTTTTCTCGCGGAATGCTTTGTAATTATTTTTGCTTTCAAGCCTATAAAAACAAATAACACGAGATAGCTTAATTTGACCATATAAAGATTTATGCCTATTGGCCGTTTGGATCGCAAAACCAAGATACTTACCGTAGCAGCCATAATAACTGCGAATAAAACCAGTATAGTTTTCCATTCATATTTTATTTTATACAACTTCTGGCCAACGAATACCAATAAGCCATTCGTTACTAAGTAATAAATCACTATTGAAAAGCTAGCTCCTATTAATCCTAAGCGGGGAATAAGCGCAATGTTTGCTCCCACATTCGCAATCACTCCCAATACTGTAATAGGAAATATTAAATAAGCTTTTTTATTATAAGCATACTGCACTCCCGCATACATCCCAAAAACCTGAGTAGCCATAGCAGAACATATAATAACAATAACATCTATCGCCGCGTGGTATGATGCTGGGGCAATAATACTCACCAACTCTTCGGCAAAAAGGATAAGTAAAAATAAAGGTATTAGGGCGGCATATGAGAATATTGTAAATAACCTCCCGACAGAAACCGAAGCTTTATCACCCCGATCAAATACCTCCCGGTAGCATACCGGCTGCAACGAAGACCATACAGTATTCATAAGAAAAAATAACGAATTGCCGATTGTCTGGCCAATATTAAAAATTCCTACCGCCGAAATCGAAATCATGTTATTCAACATATATTTATCAAAAAACTTATTAACAACACCCGTTAACGATTTTGTTAATACCTGAAGTCCGTAGCGAATATTTTCCAGTAAAATACGCATACTAAAAACTACTTTCATATTTTTATTAAAATAAAATAATAGTGTTAGACATACAATACTAGTGCTGATAAGCAAGCCATAAATAAGCCCCATATATGACATTTTAAAATACCATACCAATAAAATATTTGATACCGCCGAACATACCGCCAGCATCGTTGCAAAAAAAGCATTCAATTTGGCCTTTTCCATATTCTGATACTGGCTAAGATAAAAATTGACAATCTGGCCTAAATATGCCGCGATATACGTTATGAAAATAGCCATTCCATAGGTGTTATTCTTCATAGTAAACCGAGAAATAACATCTTTCAAAAAAAATACCGCCACCGTTGAGATAATTAGAAAAAGGTATAAAAATACTTGCGCTGAAAAGTAAAGCGCGCTAAGCTTCTCCTTGTCTTCTCTATATTCAAAATAATATCTCTGCGCTGCGGGAGTCAGTCCGCAAGTAACAAAACCTACCGCGACAGCCGGAAATATTGAGGCAAGAATCACCACGCCGAAATCTTCCGGAACGAGGATCCGCGTAAGTATCGGCAAGGTTACAAAATTAATACCATACCCAAGAAATTTAGGAACCGCGTAAATTGCGATATTACGAATATTCTGCTCACTAACTGCCACAGGGCATCCTTTCCATCTTCTCTCTATCCGGGCGCATTATAAGTGTCTCCGCATTATTTACTTTAAGATCCCACTCTTGAATATACTTTTGATTCGCATAGCGCATTGCTTCTTCCCTGCCTAAACCTTGGTTAAACTTTTCAAGAAGGCAACTTATGTATTCCCCCATCCTTAGTGAAGCATTTCCGTCTTTAAATGGATCTTTATCTTCAAGCCATGACGAGAGGTCGCCGAAACCAGATATACTTGCTGAGTTTTTTCTAAATTTTTGTATCGCTAAAAATAACGCATCTAAATTATTAAACACGACCTTATCTTTTCCTTTTTGATAAATAGGGTTGGAATACAATCTTTCCAAATCTAAGAAAACCGTGGGGATGTGGGATAGGTATGCTTCCAGCGCAACAGCCCCGCCAACCAAAAGGGCTACACAAAGATCAGCGGCCTGCGCTGCCTCAGAAGGGTATCTTTCGGTGAGATATCCTCCTTCATCAACAAAAACGCATCTTCCGCTCGCCTTAACAGCCTCAATTAAACTATGTATAGGGACTAATCTTTCACCAAGGGTCCTCGGGTATCCTGGTTTACAAATCAGGCCAATTGTTTCATCCTCTAAGGTTCGTTCCAAAAAATACTTATATATTTCTATAGACCTCTCATTAGAAATCAAGCTCATTCTATCATCAGAAGAATTTTCATCGAAATAACATAGAACAAACCGCGCCCCCTTTTTTAATAATGATTCCCGCAATTGGAGCGCGTTGGCACGCACTTCCCTAAAAGAATAATCGGTAATATATCCACATGAAACATAATTTTCTATTATGGAATGGTTTTTCTTCCATACCCATTGATATGAGGGGCTAAATAAAAACATAACATCCGCGCAGCTACTAAACCTGACAGAGGAAAACCAATAATTAGCAAATTGATACGAAACGCTGCACCCCCCGCACTTTTCCAAGGCGGCGCTCTGAAGTATGTGCTGCGCCGTGAAAATATTAGGATTTATATTTACTTTAATATTGTGGGAATAAAAAAAATCATACCAATAGGCGTAATTCTTTGCAAAAGCTAACATTTTAAAAAGATAAAACAAGGGGACTCTTTTTATATGCGTGATACCGGACAAAATAAAATTTCTAACGATTTTGCCGAATAAATATTTTTTAAGTTTTTTGCACGATTTGGTGGGATGCCAGATAGGGGAGATTACTTGCGCGCGCGGTTGCGCCAGAAAAATGATCTGCATCCCTTTTTCTTCCAATAAATCCAAATCCCTTTTCAATACCGGTATATCCTTTCTTTCAAAGTAAAGTAATACATTTCCATGCTGAATAGAAGATTTCAACAGCCAAAAAAAATCGCTTCTCTTGTCCAGATCAAAAGTTAGCGATTTACCGGTATACCAACTCGCGATAAGAGGCCCCTGCCGGGATTCTAACGCTGGAATGTCCACATCCTCTGTATGACTTTTTCCGCCCATACCGCTGGGCACGCGGGTAATTTTTCTTTGTAATTTCGCGCGCACCCCCTCAATCACCCTAACCAGATACTTTAACAGAGTGGGCTGTTTTACTACAGGGTAGGCGACGGATTCAATCCCGAAGCGCCGGGCATAGTCTGCCAGATATCGCGACCACAATCCCTTTTCCATGAAAAACACAATGACCCCGTCAGCACAATCCACCTGATTACGCGCATGCGCTTGCGCAACATTTAAATATACGATTATGTCGTGTATCTCTTGAGCAATAATTTTTTCTAAATAAAGAGTTATTTTATTGAAATTTAACTCTGGCGATAATCTTTTTAAAAAATAATTTGGTGAAACTTCACGATTGCTAATCTTAAAACATACATCCATTGTATCTTCCTCGATTTTCATATACAGCAAATTACCTGAAGCATCACGTATATCATCCATATGGAAACTAAGGGCCCGCAAAGAGGCTTTCAGTATGCCAAGCTGCTTTAAAATCCTCGCAAATTTCTCGCCTCCAATAGCAGCATTCAAATAAAAAACAGAGTTACTATTTTTTTGCGAAAAGACAAGGGCCAAAAGCGACCATATTGATAATCTGTCTACATATACTAATCTCATGCCAATTGATTTTCTTAAACAACCAATATTATATTATCTCTCACCGTGTTATAAATCCAGCGGCTAACAATAGCTCTCCAAACAACTTTAATACTTATTAGAAAAAGACACTCTTTCTTTTATCTCGTTAAAAAAAGAAAAGCCTGCCAAGGGCGCAAAAAACTTATATTCCAGATCCTTATTTTTCCGCCATAACCAATGCGATATCCGACACAAAGGCATCACGATCAAATACTCAAAAACACTAAGATGCCGCTTTAAAAAAAGACCGAAAACAACCCACGAGAACCAATCAATATCGGCTTGGCGCTCTTTTGAATAACTCCAGTAAAGATCATTAATGTACAACGTGCAAAACATGCCGGCGAAATGCATAAAAAACGGGGGCGTATTATGAGCATACGTCACCGTAGCATGCTTAGCCGGATCAAGCCACCAATCTGCGAAGCCATATTCGTTATAATATTTTTCGTAAAGCTTAGTCTTAGGAAAAGGAATAGGTGTAGCTGTAGTCGTAAAAAACTTAATGTTCTTTGGTATCTTTTTCAATTCGTGGACAATATCTCTGTAATGCTTCTTGGTTTCCCACGGAAAACCAACAATATTATTAAACGATATATAAATCGGCTGAGCATCGGACAAATACTGAAAGTGCTTATGAATCGTATCTACAACATATTTCTTGTTGATCTTCAATAAGGTTTCATCATTCCAACTTTCAATGCCAAAGCTCAACCGGGTAATCCCAGCCTGCCTGGCTTGCCTCAACAGCTTAGGATCAATACTATCTATACGCGTCCTAATAGACATTTTCAGCTTTAACCCCGAGTCAATAAACAATTTACAAAAAGCAAAAAACCGGTCTTTATCACAAAGAATCTCGTCATCCTGAAAAGCCGCTGATTGAATCTTATATTTATTCACCAAGTCTTTAATCTCAGTGAACACATTCTGCGCGCTCCTTAAGCGCATCGTCCGTCCGAACACATTATGGCTTGAACAGAAAGTACAGTCAAATGGACAACCGCGGCTTGAAAAAACACTCCAGAATATCGGATTCGACATCGAGTCATCACTACCGGAATAGTCGCGGATCGGGAAATCCTTAAAATCCGGAAATGGCAAAACATCCAAATCTTTGATCAACGGCCTTGCCGGAGTGAATACGGCCTTACCCTGCTCATCCTTAAAACATATCCCGTTAATGGTATTCAGCTCCCTAAATCCCTGAAAATGCTCCGCCAGCTCGACAATCGTCTCCTCTCCTTCACCTATACACACAATATCCCCGCCATTATTAAGCGCCTCCTGCGGACAAGCATTAGGATGAGGCCCCCCCAAGACAATCGGAATATGTAAACCACGTAAGCCGTTAATGAACTCGTAAGAAACCGGCACATAAGTAATCGTAAGCGTGATTCCAATAAAATGCGGCCGATATTCCCTAATAATCTTTTTGATCTCTTCCTGCGGCTTACGTGCATATGGCGCAGTACCATCTACGATGCGCACATCGTGGCCGCGCCCGCGAAGCACCGCGGCCAGATAACCAAGATTTAACAAAGGTTCCGTAGAAGGCGCTGCCGTAGGCGGACTTAACAATAATACGCGTAAATTATTCATACTTTCCTAAAATCAATTTAACATTCTGTTATCCAGCCTGCTTCAATACCACCCGGTAATGGAAAAGGTAATCAACGAAACAAGATTAGTAAAATCAATCCCGTGAACCTCTTTTCCGGAAAGATAATCTTCGATCAGTCGATTCATATAAACGAGGTCAAAATACCCAGGATCCAGAATCGCCTTATAGGGCCGCTCCCGTAATACCTCCTTAAAATACGCCGTGGCGCCCGAACGATAAACTATCTCCGCCAAAAGAGAAAACCCTTCAATGACGTCATAAAGATAAGCATGCGGGCCTTCTTGCAATAATTCATAAGGAAACTTGATCTTGTTTTGCGCGACCCATTTAATCGGATATTTCGTATGATTAAAATCCAGCCCACGGCCCCATGACTCCGGAGCCCGAGATAAAACTTCGACCAAGCGAAGATCGTTAAATGGATAACGCCACTGGTGGCCGCTATGTTCCATTCCATGTTTTAAAATGTTAACCGTAGACCCTTGAGAATGAAAACTGTGATAAAGATGAATAATCCAAGCATAAATATTCTTCTCATTAACACTCTTAAGAACTTCTGGCATATATTCTCGCAACGGAAAAGCCCGAACTCGCTTTCTGGCAATCGGCGTAAGAACAGGGTTATCCATTGTCCGGGCAAACGGTAAACGCGGTCCGCCGTAAAAAAGCGGCAAAAGATAACTCTCCAGCATCGACAAACGGTCTTTCCAGCGTGAATCAAAAACAACATTACCCGACATTCTCTGGAATATTTGAAAAACCCTGTCATTCTGGTATGTCCCGTCAAAAACCTTCTTCAGAAAAGACGGCCCATAGAGGTAACAATTCATCTTGTCCCCGTATTCCGTAAAAGATTTACAAGTATGAAAAAAAGCAACGAACTGCGAAAATCCAAAATTATGAAACGAATCCGAGGTTTCACCATTAAAAACAATCTGCCCAGGGCCAGACAAATTCGCAATCGCGCCGGCAATTCTGGTAAAACTATACCCTGTCAATGTATACATATGCCTAGACTTTAAGAACGACACGATTCGTTTCCAGTCCCGCGCGAAATTCTTACTGATAAAATCGAGCCCGATAAACTCCGGCTTGATTCCGTAAAACTTACCGATCATATTAATCTTATCAATCTCAAACTTATTTATAAGCCCCGACTGTTTCGAGTAATGCATACTACCGGACATCATCCGCACACGCTTAGCGCCATACATATCCACCAGCATACCGAGAATAAGCGAAGAATCCCACCCGCTGGAGCTAGAGACCCAAATCTTGTTTGTATCGGAACCCACCCGAGTCTCAATCGAATCCTGCAAACATTTGTAATATTCCTCAAGCTGGGCATGGCCGCGATCCTCTATAGATAAAGGTTTAAACGGTATAATCCGTGACAAAAGCCCATCCTTACCAACAGTTAAGATCTCCCCAACCTTAAGACGACTGACGTTCTTGTAGATCGTAAGTCCTTTAGGAGCATACCAGCCATACACTAAGAATAGATGAGAAAGCATGCGTTGATCATATTCCGGCCTAATATAACGAAATATCTCTTCTATATCAGAACTTAAATAAAATTTACTTCCCTCGAAGGCATAAAAACAATCCATTCGCGCGTAACGGTCAGAGAAAAACTGCACTCTGCTATTCGCTGAAGAAAGATATATCCCAACATATTGCCCCTCCATGCGGGATATTACTTCCTCCAATGAATAAGATGAGAAAATTTTCCTCAAAAAAATCGAGGAGATATGCTTTTTAATACCGCTGCCGCTGCGCCAATAAAATATGCTGCCAAAAATATAGATTTTAGAACCATTGGCTAAGGGTATACTGACGTCCGCCGCAGATAAATCTCCAGCCATTTCAATACTGCGCTTTCCAAGCGGGGCACCTTCGTTCTTTGTTAAATTAACCGTAATTAGCATCTATCCCTCCTTTAATTCGCTGAATAGTAAACCGTATCTTAAACTATCATAATAGTGCCCGTTTAAAAAAAAACTTTCCCGCAACCGGCCTTCTTGCTTAAAACCCACTTTCTCAAACATCCGTTGAGAAGCAATGTTACCATCAACCATGCCGGTCGTAAGCTTATGTATTCCCAATTTCCTGAATGCGTGCGCAGCCAGTATCGCCACAGCTTCGTGGCCGTAACCACGCCCACGGCAGTCTTTCTCACCAATTAAAATGCCAATCTCAGCGCTCTTGTTCTGTGTATCAATATAATGCAATGTAATATTGCCAATATGCCGGCCATCTATTTTTAAAAATATACCCAGAAGAAAATCATTTGAAGAATTATACTTTTTAATATAATCTACTAGCATTCTAGCAGTAAGAGGGTACCGGCCAATAGCCATATATTGAGTAGTCTCCTCATTGTTAACCCAACGCTCATAAGCAGTTAAATCATCCTGAGGGTCTAATACACACAGATCAACTAGTTTCCCTTTTATCAAAACCACCTTCACGCCATTCCCTCTCTTTCTTCTGATTTACCGTCTTTTAAAAGATCTTGTGCTAAGCCAGCATCACGAATAATCCTTTGATTAATCAAACAAATATCCGGATGCTTATTGATAATGCACAAAATATCCTGCCAACCAGCAGTAATTATCTTATCACGCCCCAAAAATTCTACCAATCGTTGAAAAAATATATAATCATCCATTTCGTCAATCACCCAACGATGAAAAGATAAATTACTCGAAGCCGGAACGTTAATTCCGGAAAACTCTGAGGTTGGATTATCAAAAATCTTTTTCCACATCCATATCACCACATGCTGCCTTTCGGAAAACAATAAAGCCTCGCGATTAGCCCGTTCCAAAATCTCTCTAGTAAATACAGAAATATCCAGGCCGTCAGGCCAAGTCGGTGGCTTAACATTAGTAACATAATCATATTTTCCGGAAATAAAAATTTCTACCATCTGGTCAACAATCT
>Ga0209211_10005345_pt1 | contig 19311 bp, 14 predicted proteins | sample RifGroA2_FD_183992 | JGI IMG/M metagenome (GOLD analysis project Ga0209211, IMG submission 183992) | Groundwater microbial communities from Rifle, Colorado, USA - Groundwater A2 (SPAdes) (version 2) | ecosystem: Environmental > Aquatic > Deep subsurface > Groundwater | place: Rifle, Colorado...
GGTGGGAAGGAATGACTGATGACGAGCCGGCACATGCGATAGACTGGAAAGGCAATGACTGGACCCCTGCCAGCAAGTCCGACGCTGCACATCCCAATGCACGATTTACAGCACCTGCATCACAGTGTCCTGTCATCTGCAAAGACTGGGAAAACCCTGAGGGGGTGCCTATAGACATCTTCATATTCGGGGGACGCAGGGGCAGTGTTGTGCCGCTCGTCTATGAAGCCCTTTCCTGGAAGCACGGGGTCTTCCTCGGCGCAACAGCAGCCTCCGAGACGACTTCTGCAAATATCGGCGCTGTCGGCAATTTGAGGCGCGACCCCTTTGCGATGAAACCTTTCTGCGGCTACAATATGGGCGATTATTTCCAGCACTGGCTGGATATGGGCGAAAGGCTCGGCAGCAAGGCCCCGAGGATGTTCTATGTCAACTGGTTCAGGAAGAGCCCTGACGGCCTGTATTTGTGGCCCGGGTTCAGCGACAACAGCCGGGTGCTAAAATGGATGTGCGAAAGAGTTGACAATAAAGTCAGCGCAAAGGAATCTCCAATAGGGTTACTGCCAATGGAAGGCGATCTTGACATGACCGGCCTTAATATTCCCTCAAAAGACATGGAAGAATTGATAAAAGTTGATAAAAATGACTGGAAGGCCGAGATACCGGACATCGAAGCCCATTTTTCGACCTTCGGCAACCGTCTGCCTGAAGAGTTGAAAAAGCAGCTTAAGGAGCTCGCAGCACGTCTTGGATAAGATAGCTCCCAGGAAGACCTTAGTCAACGTCTTAGGGGTCGTATATGCTCATACAAAAACCAGTGATGGCGGTGATCTCTATCTTACCCGCTTTGCAGAGCCCTATCATGAACATTTTGAAATAGAGAACTGGTATGAAAAAAACTGGTTCGATGAACACAAGGTAAGGCTTATAGGCACGAGTTCGGTTTACAGGGTCCCCACAAAAGTGGTGGACGGCAAGGCCCTTGACCTGGTAGTCAAAAACTGCAGGGTCGGAGAAGACGTTCCCCTTGATACCCATACCCTCCAGGAATTCTGCGATGCAGAGTTCAACAGTCCCTGGGAGGAATTTTCCCTTGTCATGGAAATGAGGGACAACCAATACGGCCCGAAAGGAATGAAGATCAATGCCCAGCGCCCCATGGCGATTTATGTACCCCCTGAAAGGATGCAGCCCTGGCAGAGCGGAAGGTCAAAGGCAAGAATCAACCGCATAACAGCCAAACATCCCGGCATTGATGTGGACATCCTGAAACAGTACAAGCTCATATATGAATGGATAAAAGGCAAAAACCTTAAGGAAGTATTCGAACATATAGATGTAAATCATGATGAGCTGGTTAAGCACCTGAAGGCCATCAATGCCAAGGCCCACGGCGATATTAATAAAAAAGGGTACCTGGTGGCTGATATGAAGCCTGAACATGTCATCATCAGCAAAAGCGATTCAGAATTAATTAAAGAGATAGGCCTGACACAAAAGATCAACGCGCCCGAGCAGCAACTGGATTTGTTATACAAACTGATAAACGAAGGGAAATATTCAGTAATTGATTATGAACTTTTGCTGCGCACCCCTGAATATGAGGATGAAGTAAAGTCTACCCGCAGGTGTTCCTACCTGGACGATCAGCGGAACCGTTTCAAGGAAACGCCCCTGCCCTCACATCTGGCGTCCATGGAAATATTGGGAGTACCATACATGTACGGACATGCGGAAAGTACAGGCGGTCACTTGTGGGTTGTCGGCAGGAACGCCCACCTGTATGATTACTTTCTCCCGGAGAGGTGGAGGAAGACCCCGTCCATTAAACTGTCCTACACCAAGGAAGTGTTTTATACAATCACAAAAGACAATATTCACCTTGTATGGGAGACTTCCCGCGTGGGGGAAATGCCTACAGAAGAGGACAGCGGAGAATTTGCTCAAAAGATCCGTCAGTACGGAATTAACAGCCCTTTTGAAGAATTCGCGATAGCGCATAATTTGAACCAGATCGGGATCCCATCAGTATATGTAAGAGCGATATATATGACAGGAAGCCAGAAGATAGAAATATCTTCAGATCTCAGGAAATACAACTCTCACAGGAACATCCTCGACCCTGACGGCAACCCCGTTCTTCAGGAAAATCGTAACTACATTACGATCAGGGGCTATTACAACGGTCCGGACCAGTGGGTTGCCGAACATAATGATGCGCTGTACACCCCTGTAGACCTTTCCAAAGCGCCCTATAAAGGCATCCTTGATGAAGCCCGGTGCCTGGTCCTTCTGGCCAATGTCAAAGATAAACTAAAAAATTCGGGCTATGACGGGTCTCTGCTGCAACTCAATGATCTCCTTTTGGCTGTGAACGACGAAGGTGAGATAATAAGAAATAAAGCAGGAGAACCTGAAGTCATCATATGCAATTTAGAAGTAATATGGAAGGTGTCCGATGAAAAACAGCAGAAAGACAATTATGGATTAATGATAAACTAACTATTGAGAGAATTCAGGAACACTTTAAGGAGAAATGGTACATGGATTTTGCTGACATTGCAAGGCAGATAACAATATCGGCACTGCCTATTCTGATTGCGATAATATTGCATGAAGTATCACATGGGTTTGTAGCATACAAACTGGGGGACGATACTGCAAAAGTCATGGGCAGGCTTACATTAAACCCCATAGCCCATATAGACATTTTCGGGACCATACTGATGCCCTTTATATTGATCTTAATGCACTCCCCTTTTGTTTTCGGTTACGCAAAGCCGGTCCCGATCAATCCGTTCAATTTTAAAAACCCTAAACGGGACATGGCAATATCAGCAGCAGCTGGGCCCCTGACAAACATGGGCCTCGCGGTAATAAGCTTATTGCTCCTTAAATATGCCCTCCTTCCGTTTACAGCTATTGCAGATCAGGACATTGTGATGAGGATATTTGAACCGATAAAGGAAATGCTGTTGTTCAGCATAACTATAAATGTCATACTTGCGTCTTTCAACCTTATACCAGTCCCGCCCCTTGACGGCGGAAGGGTGCTTATGGGGTTACTGTCACATAAGCACGCCGACGCCTTGGGCAGGATCGAACCATACGGGATGATAGTAGTGCTGGTACTTATAATGACGGGCATCGCTAATTATATAGTGCTGCCCCTGAAGTTACTGTTTATAACGTTGCTAAACTTGCTTTAAAATAGCTATCAGCAGTCAGCACACGGAATTTATCTTTAGCTGAATGCTGAACACTGATAGCTGAAGGCTTATATTTTTTTGGAGGAGATTATGAATAAAGAGCGTGTGCTCAGTGGTATGCAATCGAGCGGGAAACTTCATATAGGGAACCTTGTCGGCGCCCTCCGGAACTGGGTCAGGCTCCAGGACCAGTACGACTGTTTTTATTTTATTGCAGACTGGCACTCGCTCACCACAGGATATGCCAACCCTTCAGCGATTAAAGAAAGCACAAAAGACCTCCTGGTTAACTATATTGCAGCAGGGCTTGACCCGGATAAATCAACGATCTTTGTACAGTCAATGGTCCCGCAGCACGCTGAACTGCACCTCCTGTTATCAATGATCACGCCTCTGGGCTGGCTTGAAAGGGTCCCGACATACAAGGAAAAGCAGGAACAACTGAAGGACAGGGACCTTGCGAACTATGGGTTCCTCGGCTATCCTGTTTTACAGACAGCGGACATAATCATCTACAGGGCAAAGCATGTGCCTGTAGGGATTGACCAGATACCGCACCTTGAGATATCAAGGGAGATAGCGAGGAGGTTCAACCACCTTTACAAAGAGGTATTCCCTGAGCCGGAAGGGTTGCTGACCGAATTTCCAAAAGTGCCGGGCCTCGATGGCAGGAAAATGTCAAAGAGCTACGACAATGCCGTATACCTGAGCGATCCGCCTGAAATCGTGGAGCAGAAGATCAGGACGATGATGACCGACCCTGCAAGGAAAAAGAGGACTGACAAGGGAGACCCTGAACTCTCCCCGGTTTACCAACTGCACAAAATCTTCTCCTCAAAAGAAGAGCTGGAGGAAGTCGCTCAGGGATGCAGGACTGCAGGCATAGGCTGCATTGACTGCAAAAAGATATTAATAAAAAACCTGTTCGCTTACCTTGAACCCATCTGGGAAAAACGCAATGAGCTTATAAACCACCCTGACCTGCTGTTTGAAATAGCAAAAAAGGGCTCGGAAAAAGCCGGACGCGAAGCTGAAGAGACCATGCAGATAGTCAGAGAAGTAATGGGGCTGGTTTAGCTTCCCTTCATTCTCACCCTCTTGATAAGACGCTCCTTACATGCTATCCTTTCTTTATAATTTACCCTATTATTTAATGGAGGTCTTATGCCAGAGAGAAAACTTATACCGGCGATTGAGAAGAGGCTTGAGAACTTTATCCAGTTGACCCACAAGGCGGAAAAAGAAGTAAAAGAAAAGGAAAGGAAAAGGCCTGCCATTACGATTTCAAGAGAGTTTGGGTGTGAAGGGTACCCTGTAGCAGAAAAACTAAAGGAACTGCTTGAAGAAAAAACACATGAGAAATGGGCTGTTATGGACAAGGTCTTGCTGGACGAGGTAGCAAAGGACAATCATCTCCTGGAAAGTGTCCTTTCAAAACTTGGAGAAAAATCGCGTATTCTCGAAGAGGCCATATCCTTGTTTTCACCTAACTGGCTGACTGAACATGACTATTACCGGCTCCTCTGCAAAGAGATCTTTGCCCTTGGAGTAGGCGGTAATGTTATTATTGTCGGCAGGGGGTCCGCTATTGTTACACAACCGCTTGAAAACTGCTTTCACTTCAGGCTATTTGCTTCAAAAGGGTGCAAGGTGGATTACATATCAAGAAAGACCGGCCTTTCTGCCGCGGAAACAGAAGCCTTTATCGAAAAAAAGCAGAAACAGAGAGACGCCTTTGTACTCGATTTCCTTAACCGTGATGCAAAAGATTTGCAATATTATAATCTGGCGTTCAACAACGACAAGAACCCGAGCGGAAGGACCGCAAAAATTATTGCAGATTATGTGCTCTCAAGCTGAACCGGGTGTTAATCTTTCTTGAATTTTCCCTACAATAAAGTAGACTCTTTACATTTTTGTAGCCTCTTGATTAAACTGACACATGGGCCGCAATTACGATAAGACCGTCGAAATCTCAGCGCTCTACGAGACGAGCAAGCTCCTCGGTTCTTCCCTAAATCTCAGGTCCAACCTGAGAAATGTCATGAGGGTACTTTCCGAATATCTCGACATGAAACGGGGTACAGTGTCGCTCAGAAGCAATAATGAGGTCACGATCGTTGCGGCCCAGGGCATGTCAGAGGAGGAAATAAAAAGGGGCAGGTACAAGCTCGGCGAGGGCATAATAGGCCAGGTCGCAAAGCACGGCTCACCAATAGTTATCCCGAACATCGGCGAAGAACCCTTGTTCCTGAATAAAACCGGCGCAAGGAAAATGATAAAGAAAGAGAACATCGCGTTTCTCTGCGTCCCCATTAAATTCAAAAACGAAGTTCTGGGGGTATTGAGTGTTGACAGGCTCTTCGGCTCCAAAGGCGTGTCTTTTGAAGAAGACTTGAGGTTGTTGAAGATTATTGCATCATTAATCGCCCAATCAGTAAAACTCCATATGGAGGTCGAGAGAGAGAGAGAGGCCTTCCTTGAAGAAAAAGAGAACCTTAAACGCCAGTTGAAGGGGAAATACAAGGTTGAAAACATTATAGGACAGTCTGACAGCATGCAGGAGGGCTTTGAAGCAATACACAGAGTGGCCCCGTCCAGGGCCAATGTCCTGTTGAGGGGCGAAAGCGGTACTGGCAAGGAACTGTTTTCAAAAGCAATCCACTACATGAGCCAGAGGGCAAAGGGCCCTTTCATAAAATTCAACTGCGCCTCCATACCTGAGGGCCTTTTGGAATCTGAGCTTTTTGGGCATGAAAAAGGCGCATTCACAGGCGCTATGTTCACAAGAAAAGGCAGGTTCGAACTTGCCAATAACGGGACCATTTTCCTTGATGAAATCGGAGATCTGCCACTTTCGCTCCAGCCCAAGATATTAAGGGTACTGCAGGAAAGGGAGTTTGAAAGGGTAGGAGGCGAAAAGACCATCAAGGTTGATGTGAGGCTCATTGCCGCAACGAGCAGGAACCTTGAAGAATTGGTCTCTGCTGGGAAATTCAGGGAGGACCTTTACTATCGCCTTAATGTCGTGCCCGTTTTTCTGCCGCCGCTGAGAGACAGGAAAGTGGACATACCCATACTCGCAGAGCATTTCCTCGCGAAATATAATGCTGATAACCAGAAGTCCGCTACACTGACACCCGAGGTCCTGAGTGTCTTTATGAATTACAACTGGCCCGGCAATGTCAGAGAACTCGAAAATACAATTGAAAGGCTTGTTATTATGTCAAAAGGAACAGTGATAACATTGTCAGACCTGCCCTTGTCAATGAGGGATGAATCAATAAAATCCAGATATTACCTGACAAAGGACGCGCTTCCTTCGGCAATCGAAGACATTGAAAAGACAAAAATCCTCGACGCCCTGAAGAAGACGGGATGGGTCCAGGCAAAGGCATCAAGACTGCTGGGCATCACTCCAAGACAGATGGGATACAAGATAAAGAAATACAATCTTAGCCAACACACTCAGTAACACATATAGAGCTGTTATGGAATTTTTCCAGCAACTGCGGAATAATTCCTTAATTTGCCAGTCATTGCAATGGCACCGATGAGAAATATTTCTTTTTAAATCAAAAAGTTAATCAGCATAAAACCCTCTGGCATTTAAATTGCTCTCTTAATCAGGCTGGTCTAATTAGAAATACTTGTTGTTATACTATGATGGATATTTTATAATTCATAGGTCGTTGCTACGGGGGGTAGCAAAGGGGACTTAAGCTTCACAAAGGAGTTTCTATATATGATATCTCTAATTATGTCCCTGAGCACGCGAACAAAATTTCTTGTCCTCTGTTTTTTCCTCGTCACCGCATTTTCAATCCTGCTTGTTGCAAATTGGAGCAATTTAAATGTTGTTAGCGTTGTACTCTCTCTGACAATGCTAATCTCTTCGATTATATTTGCCTATATTGCGTTTGTCATCCCTTCAGGCAAACTGGATGATATTGCCAGCCACCTTAAAGAGTGGGATTTTCCACTTAAGGCGAATGTTAAAGACATGGGGGAAATTGGAAAGATAGCGGGGCACCTCAATGATGCATTCCCATGTATAAACCATCTTAAAACAACAGGGCAGTACATTGACCTCATGAAAAACCGGGACCTGACGCAGGTTGATAAAATCAGGGTGATGGCCGGCACAACAAATGACAATCCGGTTGTCTGCAGGCTCATAGCTGATTACAGGGAAGTCGTACTGCTTATGCAGAACGACTTAAAGACCATCCAAAACTCATTAATAGAAACTTCCAACGTACTTGGTTCTGTGCTCGGTCTGACTGGCGACCTGGGATCGGCCACACAGAGCCAGTCTGCCGAACTATCACAGACAACAAGGTCATTGGAGGAAAATGTAAATACGATCAGTTATATTGCCGAGATAGGCGCAAAATCAAAAGAGAATGTTGACAACATAGTTGGCTCGATAAGCAACAATGTTTCTCAAATGGCCACGTTGTCGGAGTCCATTCAAAAGATACAGGACAGCACAAGACAGATAACCAATATCATTACAGTCATTAAGGACATTGCTGACCAGACGAATTTACTCGCCCTTAACGCTGCAATAGAGGCAGCAAGGGCAGGAGAACAGGGCAGGGGATTTGCCGTTGTCGCTGATGAGGTCAGAAAGCTGGCTGAAAAAGTTGCCAAGGCGACCCAGGATGTTGTAGGCCTTATTAACGAAACAGAGAATAGGGTCAGCCTCGGGGTGAATATTGTCAGTGGTATCGTTGACGACAACAAACAGATAGAAACCCAGGCTGTGCAGATAAAAGAGGGCATTGACAACCTTGCCTCTGCTGTAGAAGAGCAGAGCGCATCCATGGTGGAACTCAAAAATTCGGCGGAAAAGATAGCGGCTGAATCAGAATCTGTAAACGCGTCAACGTCCGAACTTACGGACACTATATTGAAAATGGTAGACAGCATGGACGGAGCTTCAAATATAGTCAACTCATATAAAACCTAGAGACTTTTATAAAGAATATCTGAATAAACAAGGAGGTTGCCATGACCGGAAAACCTAAACTAAGTATGTACTGGGCAGCAGCATGTGGTGGATGTGAAGTCTCACTCGTAAACATCCATGAAAAGATCCTGGATGTAGACGCAAACTTTGATTTTATGTTCTGCCCATGCCTGCTGGACACAAAATATAAAGATATTGAAGCCTTGCCGGACGGAGACATCCTGATCAGTCTCTTCAACGGCGCGATAAGAACAGAAGAGAATGAGCATATGGCGCACCTGCTGCGCAAGAAGTCGAAATTACTCATCGCCTTCGGCTCATGCTCATACGAAGGCTGCATACCGGGGCTGGCGAACCTGCACAAAAGGGATGATATCTTAAAAACAGTCTACCTGGACAACCCGTCTATAGACAACCCTACAGGAACCATACCGCAACCGGAAACAGACGTTCCTGAAGGCAAACTCCATATCCCGGCATTTTATGACACAGTAAAGACCCTTGCCCAGGTCACTGATGTGGATTATTTCATACCTGGATGTCCGCCGGAGCCGCACCAGATATGGGCGGTTGTGGAAACTGTTCTGAACATCCTTAAATCAGGCTCGCCTCTTCCTCCGAAGGGGACCATTCTCGGTGCCGGGAAATCCGCAGTCTGCGAGGAATGTGAGAGGAAAAAAGAAGATAAAAAGGTAAAGAAGTTCTACAGGACATATGAAATTGTCCCGGAAAAAGAAAAATGCCTGCTGGAACAGGGCATTATCTGTATGGGAATAGCCACAAGTGATGGGTGCGGAGCTCTATGTCCCAAGGTAAACATGCCTTGTACCGGCTGCTATGGCCCCACTGCAGGTTCTCTTGACCAGGGAGCAAAAATGGTTGCAGCCCTGGGTTCGATAATAGACATAGGCGATACAAAAGGTATTCCCGAAGAAGAGATCAGCCGGAGGGTAGATGCTGCACTGGATTCAATACCGGACTATGCAGGGACATTCTATAAATACAGCCTGCCAGGTTCAATCTTAAGAGGGAGGATTTCATGAAACGCATAACTATAGACCCTATCACAAGGCTTGAGGGCCATGGAAAGATAGAGATATTCCTTAACGACGAAGGAGACGTGGCCAACACATATTTCCAGGTACCTGAACTCAGGGGCTTTGAGCAGTTCTGTGTGGGAAGACAGGCCGAGGAAATGCCGGTGATAACAAACAGGATTTGCGGCGTCTGTCCCGAGGCCCACCACCTTGCATCGGTCAAGGCACTTGATGCTCTTTTTGATGTCGAGCCGCCGTCAGCCGCCAAAAAGATACGGGAACTTTTATATTCGGCCTTTTATGTTACAGACCACACTACACATTTCTATGCCTTGGGCGGACCTGACTTCATTGTAGGGCCTGATGCACCGCCGGCTGAAAGGAATATACTCGGGGTCATTAAGAAAGTAGGACTGGACATAGGAATTCAGGTAGTTGATTGCAGGAAGAGGAACCACCACGTAATAGAGATGCTCGGCGGAAGGGGAGTTCATCTTGTCGGAGGACAGCCTGGCGGCTGGTCCAAACAGGTATCTGAACAAGAAAGAGCAGAGATAGAAGCTATCGCAAGGAAGAACATTGATTTTGCACTCTTCAGTCTCAAGGCCTTTGATGACATTGTCTTAAAGAACAAGACATATCTGGACCTCGTGGTCTCAGACATATATCTCCACAAGACATATTATATGGGGACCGTTGATGACAAAAACCGCGTCAATTTCTACGACGGCATGATAAGGGTAGTTGATCCTGAAGGAAAGGAGTTTCTGAAATACCATCCCAAAGAATACATGAATCATATAGCTGAGCGGGTGGAACCATGGACCTACCTCAAATACCCTTATTTAAAAAAGGTCGGCTGGAAAGGTTTTGTAGACGGTATGGATAGCGGGGTCTATGCAGCATCTCCATTGTCGAGACTTAATGTCTCTGACAGCATGGCGACCCCAAAGGCACAGGAACACTTTGACCGCATGTATGAGACCTTCGGCTCCAAAAAAGTGAACGGAAGGTACCAGCCGATACATCACAGGCTGGCAACTCATTGGGCCAGGCTTATTGAGCTGCTTTATGCTGCTGAGCGTATGCTTGAACTCGCCACAGACCCCGAAATAACTTCTCCTGACGTCAGAAAAATTCCGGAAAGGGTCGCAGGCATAGGCATCGGTTCAGTTGAGGCCCCCCGCGGAACACTGACACACCATTATGAATCTGACGAAAGAGGCGTGCTTACAAAAGTAAATATGATTGTCGGGACAACCAACAACTATGCGCCGATGACAATGTCTATAAAAAGGGCAGCCGAAAAACTTATTACAAAAGGGAAGGTAGTTGAGGAAGGGATGCTAAATAAGATCGAGATGGCTTTCAGGCTTTACGATCCCTGTCTTTCCTGCGCTACCCATTCATTGCCGGGCAAGATGCCAATGACGGTGAATATCAGAAACAGCAGAGGAGAAACAATCAGGACGTTAAGAAGGGATTGACAGGTGGTCAGACAGACAGGACACAGTATTTTCGCTCATTCTCGGAAGGCCTCCAGCCTTCCTCCGAGGTTTTCGCTTGCTCGGACATCCATGTCCTCGCTTATCAGCGAAAAAAACCGCTCAAATACTATATCCTGTCTGTCTTGTAATATCATGCCAATTAAAACAGAGCAGGTAAAAAATTGAAAACAATAATTATAGGACTCGGCAACCCGATTCTTTCAGACGACAGTGTAGGAATCAAGGTCTCAAGGGAATTGAGGGATTGCCTGAGCAGTTATGACGGGATTGATGTTGCGGAGGCTTATGCAGGCGGCATAAGGCTGATGGATGTGATGGTCGGATATGAAAAGGCGATAATTGTGGATGCGATGGTCACCGGGAATGGCCTGCCTGGGACAATCAATTCACTCGCGATCTCGGACCTCATTTCAACGAGGAACATCGTTTCCACACATGACACAAACCTGGCAACCGCCCTTGAAATGGGCAAAATGCTCGGCCTCCACCTTCCCTCTGAAATCGAGATATGGGGGATAGAGGCATTGGATGTCGAGACCTTCAGCGAAGAACTTACTGAAGATGTGGCAAAGGCTGTGCCAATCGTTGTTGAAGAGATACTGCACAAATTAGGAATTACGAATGAGGAATTACGAATGAAGGAAGACAACCAGGAATTACAAATTACGAACAAGAGTGTGCTGTTTTTTTCTGGAATTCGTAATTCCTAATTCTTAATTCGTAATTTAAAAAAGGAGGGTAAAATTATGAAGATAGGCGTATATTTCTGCAATTGCGGCACGAACATAGCAGATAAGGTTGATTCGGAAAAGGTCAAAAACGAAGTATTAAAAAATCCTGAAAATGAAATGCACTTTAAGACAATAGATTTCATGTGTTCAGAGGACGGTAAAGAATCCCTCGAAAAAGACCTCGTCGCTAATAAGATAGACAGGGTCGTTGTATCAGCCTGTTCCCCCAGAGACCATGAGAACACTTTTATGCGCGTCCTGTCAAAAGCAGGTATAAACCCTTACCTGATGCAGATGGTAAATACCAGGGAGCAGGTTGCATGGGTAACGGAAGACAAAGAAAAGGCAACAGCCAAGACAGCCTTATACATCAGCGCCGCCTCAAAGCGCGTTGCGCTCCATGACCCTCTTGAGAAAAAAGAGATAGACATATGTCCTGCCGTCCTTGTAATCGGGGCTGGTCCGGCAGGCCTCAAGACCGCATTGAGCATTGCGGAGTCAGGCCGGAAGGTAATAATTGTCGAAAAGACCCCTGTAATAGGCGGAATGCCTGTGAGGTTTGAAGAACTCTTCCCCAATATGGAGTGCGGTCCGTGTATGCTTGAACCTATTTTAGGGGACCTCCTGCATGGGGAGTACGCTGAGAACATAGAGCTGCTCACCCTTTCTGAAGTTATTGACGTTGTAGGGTCTTACGGCAATTTCATTGCAAAGATCAGGCAGCAGCCGAGGTATGTAGACATTCACAAGTGCATAGGATGCGCTGAATGTATTGAGCCCTGCCCGGTTTCAGCAAAGAATGTATTTAATTACGGGCTAAGCGAAAGGAAGGCGGTCTCGTTCCCCTTTGCAGGCGCACTTCCGAACGCCCCGTTCATTGACAACAACATCTGTTTGAGGAGCAAGGGTGAAGAGTGCAGCCTCTGCAAAAGCGCGTGTCCTGTTGATGACGCTTTTAATTTTGATGACAAGGAAAACATCATCGAAAGAAACATAGGTGCAATTGTAGTCGCAATAGGCTCAGAATTATACGACTGCTCCAATATACCCAATCTCGGATACGGCAAGCTCACGGACATTTACACAGGCAATGAGTTTGAGAGAATTATGTCATCAAACGGTCCGACTGACGGTGAGATCAGGACATCTTCCGGCAGTCAGCCTGAAAGCGTAGCGATCATCCATTGCGTTGGGAGCCTTGATAAAAACCACAAGGAATATTGCTCCGGGGTCTGCTGCCAGTACGCCTTCAAGTTCAACCACATTATTGAGAAGAAACTGCCCGGCACAAAAATCCTTCACCTCTATAAAGAGCTTTCCATCCCTGGCAAAGAAGAATTCACTTTATATCATCATGCCAGGGAAAATCATGATGCTACTTTTATCAGATATAACGATATAAAGGACATAAACGTAAAGGAGAAGGATGGTAAAAAGTCAGTTGCATTTAAAGATTCCACTGGCAAAGAGGGTACGGTCCCTGTTGATATGGTCATCCTGTGTCCTGCGGTGATCCCTGTAGAAGAATCCGGCAAACTCGGCGCTATCCTGGAGGCAACGCAAGACAAGTTCGGTTTCTTTGAAGAGCTCCACGGCAGGCTTGACTCATCACAGAGCAAGATAAAAGGCGTATACCTGGCAGGGACTTGCCAGTCGCCCATGGACATACAGAAGACAATGAGTCAGGGTATGGCAGTTGCCGGCTATATATTGTCCGGGCTGGTCGCAGGAAGAAAGCTCGAGATAAAACCGATCACCGCGGTTATTGACTCTGAAAGGTGTTCCGGCTGCAGACTTTGCATATCCGTATGCCCTTACAAGGCAATCGCCTTTGATGCTGATAAAGAGGTATCGGTGGTAACTGACGTATTATGCCAGGGATGCGGCACCTGCGTTGCAGCATGTCCGTGCAGCGCAATTAAAGGCAACCATTTTACAAATGAAGAAATAATTGCAGAGATAGAGGGGGTGCTCGCATGACAAAAGACAGAAAGGGGACTGTCCCAGATTTACGGACGGAGCAAAGCGGAGTCGTAGAATCGGGACTGTCCCCGACGAAAAACAACGGAAAAGAGTTTGAACCGAAAATAGTGGGGTTCCTTTGCAACTGGTGTTCTTACGCAGGGGCTGACAAGGCCGGGACTGCGCAGGACACTTATCCGCCAAATGTAAATGTCGTAAAGGTAATGTGCAGCGGAAGAGTTGATCCCCAGTTTGTTATGAAGGCCTTTGAAAAAGGCGCTGATGGTGTTATAATACTCGCATGTCATCCTGGAGACTGCCATTATAAAGAAGGCAATTACAGGGCAGTGCAGCGCCACAGGATGCTTGTAAGGCTCCTGGGCCAATTCGGCATCGAAAAAGACAGATGCCGGTTTGATTATGTTTCAGCAGGCGAGGGAGATAAATTCGTCACTGTTATAAAAGATATGGTCGAAACGGTCAGAGGACTGGGACCGTTGGCAGCAATTAAGAATTAAGTTATGAGTTATAAGTTATAGAATCAATGTTCCTTAACTCTTAACTCCTAACTTGCAACTCATAATTTTTTTAACGGGAGGTGCATATGGCAACACAAGTACTTGACGCAAGGGGCCTCAAATGTCCGCAACCTACTCTAAAGATAACGGCGCTGGCTGTTAAAATGAAACCAGGCGATGTCCTTGAGGCAACGGCAGACTGTCCGACATTTGAAAAAGATGTTAAAGACTGGTGCGCCCGTTCCAAAAAGATAATGCTGTGGATAAAGGATGAAGGCGGCGCAAAAAAGTGCCAGATACAGTTTTAAGCCTTATTGAAGATTCCCCGCAGGTCGGACAACCTGCCCGCTGCGGGGACTATACTCTGGGTCCCCTCATAACTTCCCTGCCCTTAAAGCCCGCAAAGTTGGCAGATGCCAATTAAGTTGGCGCTTATAATATAATGGATTTATTATAAATAGACAAATATATTGAAACAACCTGTTTTTATTAAGTGGCATGTAATTTGCTCTCTTTAATCATGATATAGGTGTTTTCTGTAAGGAGATTATCAATAGTGTCTGTTTATCCATTTGCAAATATGAAAAAAAAGCTACAGCATCTGAATTGTCTCTGTATTATTCTCCTCCTGTGCCTGGCTTTTTCGGGCACTGTTAATGCTTCCGATATTGTTATCGGGATGTCTGCTGCCTTTAAAGGCCCCTCAGGAGGGCTTGGTATAGAGCTTTACAGGGGATCAATGGCATATATCGAGCATGTTAACCGCAATGGAGGCATTAACGGCAGGAAAATCATTATCAAGGCTTACGATGACGGATATAATCCCATCCCCGCAATTGAGAACACCATCAAACTTATCGAAAAAGATGATGTTTTTCTGCTCTTTAATTATGTCGGCACACCAACCGTTACAAGGGTCTTGCCCCTACTGAAGAAATACAGTGACCGGAATGTTTACCTGTTTTTCCCTTTTACAGGCGCGCAGCCGCAAAGAGAAGCGCCCTATAATGAATTTGTTTTTAATCTGCGGCCTTCTTACAGGGATGAGACAGGGGGACTGGTCGATAACTTTATAAGCATAGGCCGGAAAAGGATCGCGGTATTTTACCAGGCAGATGCCTATGGAAGAAGCGGATGGGATGGGGTAAAGCGGGCGCTGACAAGGCATGGTCTTAAAATTGTCGGTGAAGCAACATACAAGAGGGGAACGCAATATTCGGAAAGTCTGAAAATGCAGGTGGATATACTAAAGCAGTCGGCCCCCGACGCCATAATTTCGATAGGGTCCTATGCAGCGTGCGCAGCATTCATACGTGATGCCCGTGATGCAGGCATGGAAATGCCAATTGCAAACGTTTCTTTTGTAGGGTCTGAGAACCTGCTTGAACTGCTGGTCAATTCATCAAAGAAGTCAGGCAAGGATTATACGCGTAATCTTGTAAATTCACAGGTAGTGCCAAGCTATGAGGACACTTCACTCAAAGCTGTCAGAGAATATAAAACCCTCATAGATAAGTACAACCCGTTACCCCCGAAAGACCTCATAGATCCAGGATACAAACCCCTAAAGTATAACTTTGTAAGTTTTGAGGGATTTATGAATGCAAAAGTACTTGTAGAGGTCCTCAAAAGAATGGGAAAGTCGTCTGACAAAAAAAATATCAAAAAATCTGTTGAGAGCATAAAGGCACTGGATGTCGGAATAGATACCCCTGTAACATTCAGGTCAGGCAGTAGTCAGGGATTGAATAAGGTTTACTATTCAATTGTCAAAGACGGCAGGTTCATTCCGTTAAATGAATGGTCAGGGTTGAAAAAATGAGACTGACGGCCCTGTTCAAAAAAAATCTGCTGGTTTTTGCGATCATACTTTCATTTCTTATTGTTTCGGTTCTTACCTTTTCAAGCTGGACCCTGCACAAACATCTTACAAATGAATATAAGAGCAAAGGAGTGGCAATCGCCAACAGTATCGCAAGTTCATCGGTTGAAGTGCTGCTGAACAGGGACCCATCAACTGTACAGGCTGTTATAGACCAGTTTCTGACAATCGAGGGGATTTCATATGTCTTTGTAATTGATTCTGAAGGAGAGATTATCTCTCACACATTTGTCCCTTCGGTGCCAAAAGAACTTCTTAATATAAAAACCTCATCGCGCGAAATTGTAGTCAGTGATCTCAATATAGCTGGAAAGGGAGATTATATTAATATCGCCTCGCCCATTCTTGGAGGGGTTGCAGGTTACGTGCATGTAGGCATGGACAAGGGCCTGATCAAAAGCTACATAATGTCCGCGATTTTGGGACAGTCATCCATTATCGCAGTAATATTTTTTAGCGGTTTTCTTATCACCTATATCTTCTTTAAGAGGCATATTAACACCCCTCTTTCCAAACTCACTGACTATACCAATAACATGCTCGCCCACAATTACAGCGCCTCGGCAGGCATTGAATCAGACGATGAGTTTCAGTATCTTGCGACAGCAATTGAAAAAATTGCGATACACTTCCAGCAGGTAATAGAAAGGTCCGAGCTGACAGTAAGAGAGCTTTCGGAAACCAGCAAGGAACTCAATGATGTACTTTCCTACCTGTCTGCAATCATTGACAATATGGCAGACGGTCTGCTGGTCACTGACACGGAAGGCAGAATTATCAGGGTCAACCATGCGCTGCTTGAAATGTTTGGATTCAGGAGAGAGGAAATATCCCACAGGAATATTGACGACATCTTGTCTGTTGATATGACAGGCTGGCTGGAAGAGAGTGTCAGCAGTGATAAAAAGGAAGTCCTCAGTGCGGAGATAGACCTTCCGTTGGGAAGGTCAGGTAAGGCTTTGGCAACTCCTATATATCAGAAACCCGATGATTTTAATGCAAGCCTTGAAGGAATAATGACGCATCCAAAACAAAAATCTGACGGCCTTGTCTGCATAGGCGTAGTAATACTGATCAGGGACATTACAAAAGAAAAAGAAATTGACAGGATGAAGACGGATTTCATTTCGACTGTTTCACATGAACTGAGGACCCCACTCACATCCATTCTCGGTTTCGCAAAGATCATAAAGAAAAAATTATATGACAATATTTTCCCGCATGTCAGGACGGAAGAGGATAAGACCCAAAAGGCAACTCATCAGGTCAGTGACGACATAGATATCATAGTATCAGAAGGGGAAAGACTGACTGCACTGATTAACAATGTGCTTGACATCGCAAAGATGGAGGCCGGGAGGGTCGAATGGAAAATGACCACCTTAAAAGTGTCCGAGATGATAGACAGGGCCATTTCCGCCACAGCGCTCCTTATAGAACAGAAGGGACTCAGCCTTATTAAAAATATTGCCGACAAAATACCCGATATAACCGGTGACAGAGACCGATTGGTGCAGGCAATGATAAATCTTATCTCAAATGCGGTGAAATTCACAGAAAATGGGTCCGTCACGTGCACGGCAGAAAAAATGGATGATTACATAAAAATCAGTGTTATTGATACCGGGATCGGCATAGCAAAAGAAGAACAGGAAAAGGTGTTTGAGAAATTCAAACAAATAGGCGACACCCTTACCGACAAGCCAAAGGGTACGGGCCTCGGACTGCCTATCTGCAAACAAATTGTAGATTACCACGGCGGGACGATATGGATTGAAAGTGAACCGGGCAAAGGCAGTAACTTCTCATTCACGATACCCATAAAAAAAGAAGGCCTTTTAATTAAGACAATTGATACTGAAACATTCATAAGACAGCTGAAGGAACATGTAGAGATTGCATCATCGTCCCGCTCAGAAGGACTGAAGACAATCCTGGTAGTGGATGATGATGCAAACATTCGTAATTTCCTGAGGCAGGTGCTTGAGGCAGAAGGCTATAGCGTTGAAGAGGCCAGGAACGGCATTGAGGCAATCAGCCGGGTCAAGAAAAACAGAATAGACCTTATTATCCTCGATATTATGATGCCCAATATGAGCGGTTTCGACGTTGCAGCCATAATAAAGAACGACCCCATTACAATGGCCATCCCTATCATTATACTTTCAATATTAGAAGACAGGGAGAGGGGGTATCGTATCGGTATAGACAGATACCTGACAAAACCTGTCAACACAGAGGAGCTTCTCAGGGGAATAGATGAACTGATTACGCGGGGCACTTCCAGAAAAAAAATCCTTGTAGTGGATGAAGATGTTGCAGTTGTAAACACAATCTCAGAGGTCCTCATTGCAAAAGGGTTCCATGTTGTGGGGGCCTGCAATGGTCCTGAGTGTCTTGACAAGGCACGCTCACAACGTCCTGATATGATCATAATTGATGCACTCATTTCGAACCAGAATGATATTGTCAAAACGCTGAAATTCGAAAAAGGGCTGGAAAATATAATGTTTCTGTTATTAGGCAGGTAAATGTTAATGGCAAAGCCGGTGGGGATAAAATAATGCAGGCACTGGCCAATCTTATTCCAAATACTGTAAAATTCACAAATCAAAGGGAAAGGTAAGGATAATGAACGTGCAAACATACAAACTTCTTCTCGTGGATGACGATCCGTTCATAAGGGACATACTGTCAGAAGTCCTTGTGGACAGAGGACATATCGTTGAAACCGCAGTTGACGGAAAAGACGCCCTTGAAAAATATATCAAGGACCCTGCCATAAACCTGATCATAACCGACATGAACATGCCCGAAATCAACGGTCTTCAATTAATTAAGGAGATCCGCAAAAACATGGTTGATGTCCCCATTATCGTGCTGAGCGGGAACAAGGAAATTGCAGTCGTCATGGAGGCCCTGAACAGCGGGGCGGATGATTATCTTTTAAAGGACGAATTCATACAGGACACAATTGATATAACCGCAAGAAAGACCATCGAAAAGCAGCAGTTGAAAAAACGCAACCTTCAGTTGATAGCGGACCTTTCCAGCAAGACCGAAGAACTTGAGAATACCCTTTCATATCTGTCCGCAGTTATTAATAATATTCCCGACGGGCTCCTCGTCTCCAACATGGAAGGCAAAATCACTCTTATCAACCCGGCCCTTACCAGCATGTTTGGATTAAGCGGGGCAAACATAACCAATAGGCATATCAGGGAAGCATTTGGAGAAGAAGTGCTGGCCCTTATTGAAAACAGCTCCAGCAATGCACAAAACGTTGTAATATCGGACATCGAGTTAAACGATAACAGGATTGGAAAGGCGATCGCCACCTCAATACACAAAAAAAGGACCTTCGATTCCTCAGGCAAGGAACATATCGGTACAATTGTCGTAATCAGGGACATTACCTCGGAGAGAGAGATTGACCGCATGAAAAATGATTTCATCTCCACGGTCTCACATGAACTTCGCACACCCCTC
>Ga0209211_10005346_pt1 | contig 19309 bp, 10 predicted proteins | sample RifGroA2_FD_183992 | JGI IMG/M metagenome (GOLD analysis project Ga0209211, IMG submission 183992) | Groundwater microbial communities from Rifle, Colorado, USA - Groundwater A2 (SPAdes) (version 2) | ecosystem: Environmental > Aquatic > Deep subsurface > Groundwater | place: Rifle, Colorado...
ACCACCGAGGTGGTGGTGTCGTTCAAGCCGGTATCGCACTGGTTGTTCGATCGCCCGCCCAGCGAAGGCGCTGTACCCAATCGTCTGGTGATGCAACTGCAGCCGGAAGAAAACATCGAGCTGGGGCTGATGGGCAGCCTGGCCGCGCCCGAATGGGGCGGCACCGAATTGCAGCCGTTGTCGCTGGACCTGTCGATGGCCGCCACGCCGCAGCGACGCATCGCTTACGAGCGCCTGTTGCTCGATGCCTTGCACGGCAACCAGGTGTTGTTCGTCACCGGTGAGGAAGTCGAAGCCGCCTGGTCCTGGATCGACAGCATCAGCGAAGCCTGGCGGGTCGCATCGGTGCCGGCGCAAGCCTATCCTGCCGGTTCCTGGGGACCGGCGGACGCCGCCGACTTGCTTCCCGTCACCGTGCCCGCATCGAAACGGCCATTGAAGAACTCATGACCCCTTCCCTAGCGCTACTTGCCGATATCGGTGGCACCAATGCCCGCTTCGCGCTCGCCGATTGCCGGCGTCGCGCGCCGCTCCTGGTCGAGAGTTTGCGTCAATTCGAAGTCGCGGATTTTGCCTCGCTGGCCCACGCTGCCCGGCATTATCTGGATGCCGTGCCGATGCCCGGCGCCCAGCCGGAATTTGCGGTGTTCGCCATCGCCGGCCGCATCGATGGCGACGAGGCGCGCATCACCAACCATCCGTGGGTGATCTCCTGCTCTGCCACGAAGCACGCCCTCGGGCTGGAAAGCCTGCGCCTGGTCAACGATTTCGCCGCGCAGGCGATGGCCATCGAACTATTGACCGGCGATGACCTCGTGGTGATCGGTGACGCGCCGTGGCTGCCGCCGTCGACAGTCTCCGGCACCTATGCGGTGCTCGGTCCGGGCACTGGCTTGGGCGTGAGTTCGCTGATCGTTCGCGACGGTCGGTGCATCGCGTTGGAGACCGAAGGCGGCCACGTCAGCTTTGCCGCCGGCACGCCGGAAGAAGCGGAGATCCTGCAGTGCCTTTCCCGCCGCTTCGGCCGCGTCTCCAACGAGCGCCTGATCAGCGGCGGCGGCCTGGTCAACATTCACATGGCATTGAGCGAGCTTGCGGGCGAAGCGGCGCCGGCGCTACAGCCTCAGGAGATCACCGCTGGCGCGGCACGCGGCGACGCGCGCTGCCGTCGCGCCATCGACGTGTTCTGCGCCGTGTTCGGCGCCATCGCCGGCGATCTGGCGCTGACGCTGGGCGCCTGGGACGGCGTTTTCCTGACCGGTGGCCTGGTGCCAAAGCTGCTGCCGGATCTGCAGCTGCCCTCGTTTCGACAACGATTCGAAGCCAAGGGGCGTTTCGCAGCGGCCATGGCGCGCGTGCCCACGATCGCCGTTGTGCATCCGCACGCCGGATTGCTCGGCGCGGCCGCTTTCGCGCTGCAGGATGCGACGCTGCGACACGCGGCGGTACGGGTCCCCTGATGTCAGGCCTCGGCAAATCGGAGCTGACATCGCCTCCCGTCTTTCATGCGCACGGCGACGTCGGCCAGTGGGTTGCCGCCGCTGTGGCAGACACGATTGCCGCGTTGCGGAATGACTTGGACAAGACTGGCCGCGCGCGGCTGCTGGTCTCCGGTGGCACCACGCCAGGGCCGGTTTACCGTGCGTTGGCGAAGCAGCCGTTCGATTGGGCTAAAGTCGAAATCGCCCTGGTCGATGAGCGCTGGCTGCCGGCAGGCGACCCAGGCAGCAACGCGCACCTGATCAGGGAAACCTTGCTCACCGACCATGCGGCGGCGGCGCGTTTCCAACCGATGATTACGTCCAACAGAAATCTCGACGAAGCCGTGCGCGCAGCCAACGACGCAGCGGCGCCGGCCAGCGTAGCGCTGCTCGGCATGGGGCCCGACGGCCACACGGCGTCGTTGTTTCCCCGTATGCGCGGTCTCGCCGACGCGCTAGCCAGCGCTGCCGATTACGTCGAGGTCGATGCCAGCGGATGTTCCGGAGCTGGTCCGTGGTCGCGCCGGATCAGTCTGACGCCCGCGGGTTTGGCGAAGACCGCCGTGCGCATCCTGCTCATTCGCGGCGAACAGAAGCGCGTTGTCGTTCAGCGCGTGCTGGAAGGCGCCGACCCGGGCGAATTGCCCATTCGCATGCTTTTCTCGTTGCCGGGTGCGCCCCTGCAAGTCCATTGGTGCCCATAAACGATGCCACTCCAGCCCCGACTCTGTGAGGTCACCGAACGCCTGCGCGAGCGCAGCCGGCGCAGCCGCGAAGCGTATCTGCAAAGCATCGAGACGGCGCACCGGGACGGCCCGCTGCGCGAGCGCCTGAGCTGCGGCAACCTCGCCCATGCCTTCGCTGCGTCCGGCAGCGACAAGCCACGCTTGAAGGGCAGCGTGACGCCAAACCTGGGCATTGTCAGCGCCTACAACGACATGCTGTCGGCGCACCAGCCGTTCGAAAACTACCCGGAGCTGATTCGTGCCGCGGCGCGCGCACGCGGCGCCACCGCGCAAGTTGCCGGCGGCGTGCCGGCGATGTGCGACGGCGTCACCCAGGGCCGTCCGGGGATGGAGCTTTCGCTGTTTTCGCGCGATGTCATTGCGCAGGCAACGGCAATCGCGCTCAGCCACGACATGTTCGATGCCGCGATCTGCCTGGGCGTCTGCGACAAGATCGTGCCCGGCCTGCTGATCGGTGCGTTGGCGTTCGGCCATCTGCCCGTGGTGTTCGCGCCGGCCGGCCCGATGACGCCGGGACTGTCCAATCGCGAGAAGGCGGCGGTGCGCGAGCGCTTCGCTGCCGGCCTGGCCTCGCGTGAGGAACTGCTGGAGGCAGAGTCCGGTTCCTACCACGGGCCCGGCACGTGCACGTTCTACGGCACGGCGAATTCCAACCAGGTACTGCTTGAGGCGATGGGCCTGCAGCTGCCGGGAACGTCGTTCGTCAATCCGGGCACGCCACTGCGGGCCGCGCTAACCGAAGCCGCCGCTGCCCGCGCGCTGGAGATCACCGCGCTCGGCGACGATTACCGGCCGATCGGCCGACTGGTCGACGAGCGTTCCATCGTTAACGCAATCGTCGCCCTGATCGCTACCGGCGGCTCGACCAATCACACCATCCACTGGCTCGCGGTCGCCCGCGCCGCCGGCATCCTGCTGAGCTGGGACGACATCGATCAATTGGCGCAAGGCGTGCCCTTGCTCGCGCGGATCTATCCGAACGGCGCGGCCGACGTAAATCGGTTTGCCGCCGCAGGTGGCAGCGCGCTGGTATTTCGCGAGTTGATCGATGCCGGCTGGTTGCATGCCGAAGTGCCAACGATCGTTGGCGACAGCTTGCACGCGTACGCCACCGAGCCGCGCTTCGTGGATGGCGTGCTTAGCTCGGTGCCGGGCATTGAACATAGCGCCGACGAAGAGGTGATCCGGCCGGCGGCGCGCCCGTTCGAGGCCAATGGCGGATTGCGTTTACTCACCGGCAACCTGGGGCGCGCGATGATCAAGCTTTCCGCGATCGCCCCCGAACATCGACGCATCGAAGCGCCTGCGGTCGTGGTCGACAATCCGCAGGCGCTGAACAAGCTGCACGCCGCCGGCGTGTTGCCACGCGATTTCGTCGCCGTGGTCCGCTTCCAGGGACCGCGCGCCAACGGCATGCCGGAGATGCACAGCCTTACGCCCTTGCTCGGCATGTTGCAGAACCAGGGCCGGCGCGTCGCCTTGGTTACCGATGGCCGGCTGTCGGGCGCGTCGGGCAAGATTCCGTCGGCCATACACGTCACACCTGAAGCCGCCGGCGGCGGTGCGCTGGCTAAATTGCGCGAAGGCGACATCATTCGCCTGGATGGCGAAGCCGGATTGCTGGAAGTGCTGGTCGACCCGGCCGAATGGCGAGCACGCAGCAACGACAACGACAGCACGCCACCGGCGCACGATCTGGGCCGAAATTTGTTCGCGATCAATCGCGCCGTGGTATCGCCGGCGGATCAAGGAGCCTTGTCGATTGCCTGCGGACCGGTGCTGCCGGACACGCCGCACGCCACCGAGTACGACGCCGAGTACGAGCTCGGTCGTGGCGCCTCACTTGCCCCACACGACGCCAAGGACGCTTGAATGCACGCACAGGAATCCGCCGCCTTCGCCGGCCGTCAACACGCGGCGCTGCGCCTGCTGCGCGCCGCCGGCATCCTGCCGATCGTTACTGTCGACAGCGTCGACCAGGCACGGGCGATCGCCGACGCGTTGCAGCAAGGTGGCCTGCACAGCATCGAACTGACGCTGCGCACGCCGGCCGCGCTGGCGGCGATCGAGGCGCTCAAGCGCGAGTGCCCGGACCTGGTGATCGGCGCCGGCACCGTCCTGACGCGGGACCATATTCGCGCCGCCGAGCAGGCCGGCGCCGATTTCCTGGTCACACCCGGCGCCTCGCCAGCCATGATCGTGGCGCTCGCCGCAGCGCCGCTTCCGGCTGTGCCGGGCGCCGCGACACCGAGCGAGTTGCTCGCGCTCGCCGAGCACGGCTTCCACGTCGCCAAGCTATTCCCGGCCGCTACCCTGGGTGGCATCGCGATGCTCAAGGCCTTGCACGGACCGTTACCCGATTTCGTGTTCTGTCCAACGGGCGGCATCCACGAGGCCGATGCCGCCAGCTACCTGGCGCAGCCGAACGTGGCCTGCATCGGTGGTTCCTGGATGGTGCCCCGCCACTGGCTGCAAGCCGGCGAGTTCGACAAAGTCACCGCCGCCGCCGGCCGCGCCCGCACCCTGATCAACGCCCGCGAAACCCAACTGTAGGAGCGGCTGACCAGACATTCGTCTGTTGAAAACCAGCCGCGATAGCCGTTGTAGGAGCGGCTTTAGCCGCGATTGCTGTTGCATAAGCAATCGCGGCTAAAGCCGCTCCCACACCTCAGGACATGAATTTGCGGTGCGCGCGCACCGACATGATGATGCCGAAACCGGCCAGCAGCGATACCGCCGACGTGCCGCCGTAACTGAGCAGCGGCATCGGCACGCCGACCACCGGCAACAGACCGACCACCATGCTGCCGTTGACCAGTACGTAGACCGAGAACGTCATCGCCAGCGCGCCGGCGAGCAATCGGGAATAGCCATCGCGCGCATTGGCTGCAATCCACAAACTGCGACCGACGATGAACAGGTACAGCCCGAACAGCACGCTCACGCCCACCCAGCCCCATTCCTCCGACAGGACCGAGAACGCGAAATCCGTAGTGTGCTCTGGCAGGAAATCCAGATGTGCCTGGCTGCCCTCGCCCCAGCCCTTGCCGAACCAGCCACCGGAACCGATCGCGATCTTCGACTGGATGATGTTCCAGCCGGTGCCGAGCGGGTCGCTTTCCGGGTTGATGAAAGTCAGGATGCGGTCCTTCTGGTACTGCTTGAGATACATCCAGGCGATTGGCAACGCGCCGATGCCGAGGCCGGCGAACAGACCGATCCGCCACCACGCAATGCCGGCAAGGAACAGCGTGAATACGCCCGAGGCGGCGACCAGCATGCCGGTGCCAAGATCCGGCTGCAGTACGATCAAGCCGACCGGCACACCGATGATCACCGCGCACACCAGCAACGTGCCCCACCGCGGCGGCAACACGACGCGATGCAAGTACCAGGCAAGCATCATCGGCACGGTCAACTTGAGCAGTTCGCCGGGCTGCAGATAGAAGATTCCCAGGTTGATCCACAGTCGCGCGCTTCGACCCGAACCAAACGCGAACACCATCGGCAGCAGCACCAAGGTCAACGCAAAAGCCAGCGGCGTCCAGATCCGCAAGCGCCCGGGCGAGACCCGCGTCAGCAAAACCATCACGCCCAGACCGGCCACGAAGCGCGCACCCTGCGCAAAAACGACATGCGAATCGCCGCCGCCGGCGCTCGACTGCACGATCAGGCTGGCGACCATCACCCCGCTCAGTGCAAGCAGCAGGGGCCAGTCGATCTTGTCGAGCATCCGCAACACGAATTCACGCAGCGCGGAGATCATGGCACCGGCTCCGGCAAGGTTTCGGAAGGCGGCGCAGGTGGCGGTGCAGGCAGCGGCGCGGTCGGCGTGGCGATCGCCGGCGGCGGACTCGCTGGCTGCGGCGTAGGGCCGATTCGCGGCGTACTTACGGAAGTCGGAGTCGCCGCGTTCGTCGGCGCCGATGGTGACGCGCTCACGGCCGGCTGATTGGCCGCAGGCTGCGCCGCCGGCAACGGCCTCGGCGCAGTCGGGCCCGTTGCCAGGCGCAACGGCCGCGCTTCGGGCAGCGGCGCCATTGTCGGCTTCGGCAACAACCAGGCATCCATGATTGCGCGCGCCACCGGCGCCGCGGAACTGGAACCGAAGCCGCCGTGTTCGACGATCACCGCGACAGCGATGCGCGGGTCATCGGCAGGCGCGTAGGCGATGAACAGCGCCTGGTGTCGAAGATGCAGGGGCAAGTGGCGTGGATCGAGTCGCAGGTTGTTCTTGTTGCTCACTACTTGCGCGGTGCCGGTCTTGCCCGCGATCAGGTAGGGCGACCTGACGCCGATCGAACGCGCCGTTCCCGTCGGCCCGTGCACGACGGCGACCATGCCCTCGTGCACGGCGGCCAGATTGGCGGGATTGTCCACGACGCGCTCGCCCTGGGGTTGCGGTACGCGCAGCCACGGCGAGGTGTACCCCTGGCGCGTGGAGCGAACTAGGTGCGGCGGGTGGCGAACTCCGCCCCCGGCCAGGGTGGCGGTGCCCTGGGCAAGCTGCAGCAACGTCGTCTTCCACATGCCCTGGCCGATGCCGGCGTTGACGGTGTCGCCGAGATACCACTGCTGCTGAAAACGGCTGCGCTTGAAGCCGGGCGACGGCAGGATCCCGCCGGTCTCGCCGATCAGGTCGATGCCAGTCGGCTTGCCGAAACCGTAGCGGCTCATGTACTCGTCGAAGCGGTCGATGCCCATGTCGAGCGCCAACTGGTAGTAATACGTGTTGACCGACTGCGCGATCGCCTCTTTCAGATCGACCGAACCATGGCCGCCGGCATGCGCATCGCCGAAGCCGCGTCCAAGGCCGCGAATGCGAAACACGCCGGTCGACAGGATGCGGTCCTGCGGTGTGCGCAATCCCGATTCCAGGCCGGCCAGGCCAGCGAAAGGTTTCAAGGTGGAGCCCGGCGGCGTGCCGCCGTGGAGGTTGCGATCGAACAGCGGCCGCGACGGATTATTGGTGAGTGCGTTGTAGTTCGCGTGCGAAATGCCGTTGACGAACAAGTTGGGATTGAATTGCGGCAGGCTGACCATGGCCAGTACTTCACCCGTGCGCGGATCGATCGCCACGGCGGCGCCGTCGTGTTCGCCAAACGCCTTCACGGCGGCAATCTGCAGGTCGGCGTCGATGCTCAGCTTCAGGTCCGCGCCGGGCCTGGAAGGCACGTTCTCCACGACGCGCAATACCCGGCCTTCGACATTCTGTTCGACGTTTTCGTAGCCAATCTCGCCGCGTAGCTGGTCCTCGTACTTGCGTTCCAGGCCGGATTTGCCGACGTGGGTAAGGGCCGAGTATTTGCTGTCGCCCAAGGCCTCCAGATCGTCGGCATCGAGCCGGCCGACGTAACCGACCACGTGCGCGAACAAGTCGCCATACGGATAGCGCCGGGTGAGATAAGGCACGACATCCACGCCCGGAAACCGGTGTCGATTGACCGCCAGCCTGGCCCGCTCCTCTTCGCTCAGGCGCAGCTTCAACACCACCGGTCGGAAGCTGCGAATGGCCTTTCGGGTCGATTCGAACTGCTGCAATTCTTCGGGGCTCAGGCCCACCAGATCGCCAAGCGCTGCCAGCGTCGCCTTCAGGTCGCCGGTTTGTTCGGGCACGACTTCGAGCCGATAAGCCGGCACGTTGTCGGCCAGAAGCTTGCCGTTACGATCGAAGATCAGGCCACGCGCCGGCACCACGGGCCGGGGCTTGATGCGATTGGCTTCCGAGCGCGTCCGATACTCTTCGTGCTGCAGCACCTGCAAGCGAAAATAGCCGAGGCTCAATCCGGCCACTGCCACTGCGATGCCAATGAAGCCGATTACCGCGCGCCGCTGAAACTGATCCGCCTCGGCGTGCGGATTCTTCATCATGTGGCGACGACTTTTGGCCATTGCTTCAGGTGCGCTCGCGAAGCCGCAGTCGCACCATGTCCAAAAGCACGAACAACCACGGCCACAGGATCACTCCCAGCGCCGGCGCCAGCCAACTCAGCCAGGACGTCTGCGGAGCGCCGATGATCAGATGGATGAGCACGACGACGAATCGATCGTTGACCAGCAACAAGCCGATGGCCAATGCCTGCTGCCACAGTGGGAAGAAGCGAAGTCGGGCGCGAAACCGCTGCACCAGGAAGGCCAGGATCACCAGGCGCATGGCCTGCTCGCCGAGCAACGTCGCCGAGGTCAGGTCGGCAAGCAGGCCGACGATGAAGGCCGTGCCCAAGCCGACGCGGAGCGGTGCTTCCATCAACCAGTAAGCGAGCAGCATTGCCAGAAAATAAGGTCGCGCCGCCTGGACCATCTCCGGCAGGGGAATGATTGCAAACAGCAGGCCGATGAAGAAGCTGCCATGAATCAGCCAAGGCGTTGGCGTGCGAATCAAGGCGTGGCTCCGTTTATCGTTTCGCCCGCCAGCACCTTGTCCTCGGCAGGCGGCACGCGCTCTGGCGCCGGCGGGCCGACATCGATCGCCGGCGGCAAATTGTTGATGAGCAACACTTCGTTGCCGCGCTCCAAGTGTGCCGCGGGCCGGGCGTCGGCGATAACGAACAAGCGCAGCTTGTCACTGCGAATACCGGTGATGACGCCGACCGGAAACCCAGCCGGAAAACGACCGCCAATGCCCGAGGTAATCAGCACGTCACCCTCACGGATGTCGGCGCTCTGCGGGATATTTGGCAGTATCAGCGCGTCGCTGCGGCCGGTGCCGAAGGCGATCGCCCGCAGGCCCGAGCGGGCGACCTGCACGGGAACGGCGTGGTCCGGATCGGTGATCAGCAATGCGGTGGCACGGCGCTTGCTGACTTCCACAACCTGGCCAAGCACACCGCCGGAGTCGATCAGCGCCTGGCCGATTTGCACGTTGTTGCCGCTGCCGGCATCCAGTACGAGGCGTTGCCGGAAAGGATCGAGGTCGATGTCGATGATGCTGACCATCTGTACGTTCAGCTGGTAGCCCCGGGTGCCGCCGAGCAATTGGCGTAGGCGGACATTTTCGTCGGCGACGGCGTTGAGCCGGTGGATCCTGGCCATTGCCACCTGCAGGTCCTGGCGCTTTTGCCGGTTGTCATTTTCCAGCTGGCTGCGAAATACCAGGTTCTCGCGGGCATAGCGGAAGGCCCGGACCGGGGAGGAAGCCAGCCACCAGAACGGTTCGGTCACCAGGGAGAATTTTTGCCGGGCAATCTGGCCATAAGCATGGCGCTGATCGGCCACCATCAAGCCGACGGCCATGGCGAGGTAAAGCAACAGGGGCAGCGTCGAAAGGGCGCTGTCGCTGATCCTGGATGTGTTTTTTCCAGCGTAGGCCACGCGGTCATTCCGGCTTGGCAGTTGACCGGAGATCAGGCACCGGCGAAATGGACAGGAACCCGCTGATCACCCGAGAAGAACTTGTGACTGCCCTTCCCGGTGCCATTGTCACTCCGCAGAAAACATTCCGTTGCCGTGCATGTCGATCAACTCCAGGGCGCGGCCGCCGCCGCGCGCCACGCAGGTCAGCGGGTCGTCGGCGATGTGCACATGCAGGCCGGTTTCCTCGGAAAGCAACTTGTCGATGTCCTTGAGCAGGGCGCCACCGCCGGTGAGCACGATGCCGCGCTCGGCGACGTCGGAGCACAGCTCGGGCGGCGTCTGTTCCAGCGCATGCTTGACGGCGCTGATGATGCCGGCCAGCGGTTCGTGCAGGGCTTCCAGGACTTCGGTCGTGTTGATCGCGATCATGCGCGGCACGCCCTCGGCGAGGTTGCGGCCGGACACTTCCATCTCGCGGACCTCGGCTTGCGGGTAGGCATTACCGATCTCGATCTTGATGCGCTCGGCGGTGGTCTCGCCAATCAGGGTGCCGTGGCTGCGGCGCACGAAATTGATGATCGCCTCGTCGAAGCGGTCGCCGCCGATACGCACCGACTGCGAATAGACAATTCCGTTCAGGGAAATGACCGCCACCTCGGAGGTGCCGCCGCCGATGTCGATGACCATGGAACCGCGCGCCTCGTCGACCGGGATACCAGCGCCGATCGCAGCGGCCATTGGCTCTTCGATCAGGTAGACCTCGCGGGCGCCGGCCTCTTCGGCCGACTCCTTGATGGCACGGCGCTCGACCTGGGTCGAACCACAGGGCACGCAGATCAGCACCCGCGGGCTCGGACGCAGGAAGCGCGAGGTGTGGACCTTGCGGATAAACTGCTTGAGCATCTCTTCGGTATGGGTGAAGTCGGCGATGACGCCGTCCTTCATGGGCCGGTGGGTGGTGATATTGCCCGGGGTACGGCCCAGCATGCGCTTGGCCTCGGCGCCGACGGCGGCGACTTCGCGCACGCCGTTGCTGTGGCGGACGGCAACCACGGAAGGTTCGTTCAGGACGATGCCCTGGCCGCGCACGTAAATGAGGGTATTGGCGGTGCCCAGGTCGATCGACAGATCGTTCGAAAACAGGCCGCGCAGGTACTTGAACATCAGGGAGAGCCTGCAATATTGGGGGGTTGATAAGCCTTCTAGGTTAACAACGCGATCCGGTGTGGGCAAGGAAAATCCACGTCCATTTCGTGACGGACTGCCGGGTTTTCAGCGCTTTGCGTTACCATTGCGTCCCTTGCGCCGAAGTCCCGGCGCTCCCTCCCGACAGGATTCATCGATGCCTGCTGCCTTGATCTGTGGCTCTCTCGCCTACGACACCATCATGGTGTTCCAGGATCAATTCAAGAATCACATCCTGCCGGACAAGGTCCACATCCTGAACGTTTCCTTTCTGGTGCCGCGGATGCGCCGCGAATTCGGCGGCTGCGCCGGCAATATCGCCTACAACCTGAAACTGCTCGGCGGCGACCCGATCCCGATGGCCACCGTCGGCCAGGACTTCGGCCCCTACCGACAGCATTTCGAGACCCTGGGCATCAACCTCACCCACGTGAAGGCGATCGACGGGTTGTTCACCGCCCAGGCCTTCATCACCACGGACCTGGACGACAACCAGATCACCGCCTTCCATCCCGGCGCGATGATGCGCTCATTCGAGAACAAGGTCGCCGACGTTGCCGATGTCGGCTTCGGCATCGTCGGCCCGGACGGCTATGAGGCCATGCTGCAGAACTCCCGGGATTTCGCCGAGCTGGGCATTCCCTTCATCTTCGACCCCGGCCAGGCGATGCCCCTGTTCAATGGCGACGAGCTCAAGCTGATGATCGAGCAGGCCACCTATGTCACGGTAAACGACTATGAGTCCAACTTGCTGCAGGAGCGCACCGGCTGGACCGAGAAGCAGATCGCCGAACGCGTGCAGGGCTATCTGATCACCCGCGGACCACAGGGCTCGGAGATTCACACCAGGTCGGGCATGGTGCAGGTTCCGGCGGCCCACGCCCTGCGCGTGGTCGATCCGACTGGCTGCGGCGACGCCTATCGCGCCGGACTCATCTACGGCCTGATGAACGGACTGGATCTGGCCACCACCGGCCGCATCGCTTCGCTGATGGGCGCGTTGAAAATCGAGAACCTCGGCCCGCAAAACCAGCGCTTCACCTTCGCCGAATTCGCCGAGCAGTTCCGCCAGCAATTCGGCTACGCCCTGCGCTAACCCCGCCTCACTGTAGGAGCGGCTTCAGCCGCGATGCTCTTTGTCTCGCTTCGTAGCGCGCTCCAGAACTTGCACGCGGCCGCCGGGGATGGCGGGGGTCGTGGCGCCCGTCATAGAAAACATCCCTGTTTTCTAAGACGGCCGTTCCTTGCTGTCCTGCACCACTTCGCCACGACCCCCGCCACCCCCGACGTCCCACGGATCGGCCCTGGCTTCGGTGGAAGCGCAGAAGCGTTGAAGCGTTGAAGCGCAGGGTGACGCATCGGTTCAGAAGACGGTGTGGTCTCACGCGAACACCGCTCGCCTTGCCCGCGCCGGCCTGGGCGACACGAGTCAACGCGACCTGATGCACGGGCATCGCGGCTAGAGCCGCTCCCACAGGGTTTGCATCGCGCAAAGAAAAACGCCACCCCTTTCGGAGTGGCGTTTTGTTTGAAGCCCCTGGCGATGACCTGTTGCGGGTCGCGCCTTCGGCGCCACCGCAACAAAAACAAAACCCCCAGCGTGAGCTGAGGGTTTTGAGGGTAAAGCCCCTGGCGATGACCTACTCTTGCATGGCTTGAGCCACACTACCATCGGCGCGGTTGCGTTTCACTTCCGAGTTCGGGAAGGGATCGGGTGGTTCCACAACGCTATGGTCACCAGGGAGACGGTTGGAGGGTCGCGTTTGGCAACGATTTCGTCGTTGCTGCACGCGCACGCTCTCACGTTCGGTGTTGCGTAATAAGAGGGACGTAGTTTGGTGCGTTTTAGAGAGGCAGTGTCGAGACGTGTCTCGAGGGCTGTATCAAGAGTCTGCACATGGATGTGCAGGCTGTTGCGGATGGACCTGCACCAGCTTTCGTTCTTCAATTGTTGTTGCAAGGATCGCCATCTAACCCAAAGCCACTTGAGGTTATATGGTCAAGCCACACGGATCATTAGTATCAGTTAGCTCAACACATTGCTGTGCTTACACACCTGACCTATCAACCACCTAGTCTTGATGGTTCCTTTAGGGGACTTAAAGTCCCGGGAGATCTCATCTTGAGGCGCGCTTCCCGCTTAGATGCTTTCAGCAGTTATCGCTTCCGAACATAGCTACCCGGCAATGCCACTGGCGTGACAACCGGAACACCAGAGGTTCGTCCACTCCGGTCCTCTCGTACTAGGAGCAGCCCCTCTCAAATCTCCAACGCCCACGACAGATAGGGACCGAACTGTCTCACGACGTTCTGAACCCAGCTCGCGTACCACTTTAAATGGCGAACAGCCATACCCTTGGGACCGACTACAGCCCCAGGATGTGATGAGCCGACATCGAGGTGCCAAACACCGCCGTCGATATGAACTCTTGGGCGGTATCAGCCTGTTATCCCCGGAGTACCTTTTATCCGTTGAGCGATGGCCCTTCCATACAGAACCACCGGATCACTAAGACCTACTTTCGTACCTGCTCGACGTGTCTGTCTCGCAGTCAAGCGCGCTTTTGCCTTTATACTCTACGACCGATTTCCGACCGGTCTGAGCGCACCTTCGTACTCCTCCGTTACTCTTTAGGAGGAGACCGCCCCAGTCAAACTACCCACCATACACTGTCCTCGATCCGGATAACGGACCAGAGTTAGAACCTCAAGGTTACCAGGGTGGTATTTCAAGGATGGCTCCACGCGAACTGGCGTCCACGCTTCAAAGCCTCCCACCTATCCTACACAAGTAAACTCAAAGTCCAGTGCAAAGCTATAGTAAAGGTTCACGGGGTCTTTCCGTCTAGCCGCGGATACACTGCATCTTCACAGCGATTTCAATTTCACTGAGTCTCGGGTGGAGACAGCGCCGCCATCGTTACGCCATTCGTGCAGGTCGGAACTTACCCGACAAGGAATTTCGCTACCTTAGGACCGTTATAGTTACGGCCGCCGTTTACCGGGGCTTCGATCAAGAGCTTCGCGTTAGCTAACCCCATCAATTAACCTTCCGGCACCGGGCAGGCGTCACACCCTATACGTCCACTTTCGTGTTTGCAGAGTGCTGTGTTTTTAATAAACAGTCGCAGCGGCCTGGTATCTTCGACCGGCATGGGCTTACGCAGTAAATGCTTCACCCTCACCGGCGCACCTTCTCCCGAAGTTACGGTGCCATTTTGCCTAGTTCCTTCACCCGAGTTCTCTCAAGCGCCTTGGTATTCTCTACCTAACCACCTGTGTCGGTTTGGGGTACGGTTCCTAATTACCTGAAGCTTAGAAGCTTTTCCTGGAAGCATGGCATCAACCACTTCGTCATCTAAAAGATAACTCGTCATCAGTTCTCGGCCTTGATTTCCCGGATTTACCTAAGAAATCAGCCTACCACCTTAAACACGGACAACCAACGCCGTGCTGGCCTAGCCTTCTCCGTCCCTCCATCGCAGTAATTAGAAGTACGGGAATATTAACCCGTTTCCCATCGACTACGCATTTCTGCCTCGCCTTAGGGGCCGACTCACCCTGCGTCGATTAACGTTGCGCAGGAAACCTTGGTCTTTCGGCGTGGGAGTTTTTCACTCCCATTGTCGTTACTCATGTCAGCATTCGCACTTCTGATACCTCCAGCAAGCTTCTCAACTCACCTTCACAGGCTTACAGAACGCTCCTCTACCGCTCATCCTAAGATGAACCCGTAGCTTCGGTGTATGGTTTGAGCCCCGTTACATCTTCCGCGCAGGCCGACTCGACTAGTGAGCTATTACGCTTTCTTTAAAGGGTGGCTGCTTCTAAGCCAACCTCCTAGCTGTCTAAGCCTTCCCACATCGTTTCCCACTTAACCATAACTTTGGGACCTTAGCTGACGGTCTGGGTTGTTTCCCTTTTCACGACGGACGTTAGCACCCGCCGTGTGTCTCCCGTGCTGACACTTGTTGGTATTCGGAGTTTGCATCGGTTTGGTAAGTCGGGATGACCCCCTAGCCGAAACAGTGCTCTACCCCCAACAGTGATACACGAGGCGCTACCTAAATAGCTTTCGAGGAGAACCAGCTATCTCCGAGCTTGATTAGCCTTTCACTCCGATCCACAGGTCATCCGCTAACTTTTCAACGGTAGTCGGTTCGGTCCTCCAGTTAGTGTTACCCAACCTTCAACCTGCCCATGGATAGATCGCCCGGTTTCGGGTCTATACCCAGCGACTGTCGCCCTATTAAGACTCGCTTTCGCTACGCCTCCCCTATTCGGTTAAGCTCGCCACTGAATATAAGTCGCTGACCCATTATACAAAAGGTACGCAGTCACCCAACAAAGTGGGCTCCCACTGCTTGTACGCATACGGTTTCAGGATCTATTTCACTCCCCTCTCCGGGGTTCTTTTCGCCTTTCCCTCACGGTACTAGTTCACTATCGGTCAGTCAGTAGTATTTAGCCTTGGAGGATGGTCCCCCCATATTCAGACAAAGTTTCTCGTGCTCCGTCCTACTCGATTTCATTGATAAGAGAATTTCGTGTACGGGGCTATCACCCACTACGGCGGCACTTTCCAGAGCCTTCCACTATTCTCAAATCAACTTAAGGGCTAGTCCCCGTTCGCTCGCCACTACTAAGGGAATCTCGGTTGATTTCTATTCCTCAGGGTACTTAGATGTTTCAGTTCCCCTGGTTCGCCTTACACACCTATGTATTCAGTGTGTAATAACCAGCTTATGCTGGCTGGGTTCCCCCATTCAGAGATCTCCGGATCAAAGTCTGTTTGCCGACTCCCCGGAGCTTATCGCAGGCTACAACGTCTTTCATCGCCTCTGACTGCCAAGGCATCCACCGTATGCGCTTCTTCACTTGACCATATAACCCCAAGCAATCTGGTTACTGTCTCTAACGTGAAGACGACATTCGCCGAAAATTTGCAATTGAGAACTACAAATTTTACCTTGACCAAATTAATTACCAGTGAAAGTAATTAATCAGTCACTTCTATCACATACCCAAATTTTTAAAGAACGATTTTCTTACTGATCAAAGACCAGAAATCAACATTCATCTGCTTTAGCAGGAACGCTCATTTCTGAACTCTTAACGAGGCTGTATATGGTGGAGCCAAGCGGGATCGAACCGCTGACCTCCTGCGTGCAAGGCAGGCGCTCTCCCAGCTGAGCTATGGCCCCATATTCTTACAAGGCCAAACCCCACAACAATTGGTGGGTCTGGGCAGATTCGAACTGCCGACCTCACCCTTATCAGGGGTGCGCTCTAACCAACTGAGCTACAGACCCAATCGTCTTTCGCAATGAATCAAGCAATTCGTGTGGGAACTTATGAAGAAGCTGAAGTCTTCGATTAAGGAGGTGATCCAGCCGCAGGTTCCCCTACGGCTACCTTGTTACGACTTCACCCCAGTCATGAATCACACCGTGGTAACCGTCCCCCTTGCGGTTAGACTAGCTACTTCTGGTGCAACCCACTCCCATGGTGTGACGGGCGGTGTGTACAAGGCCCGGGAACGTATTCACCGTGACATTCTGATTCACGATTACTAGCGATTCCGACTTCACGCAGTCGAGTTGCAGACTGCGATCCGGACTACGATCGGTTTTATGGGATTAGCTCCACCTCGCGGCTTGGCAACCCTTTGTACCGACCATTGTAGCACGTGTGTAGCCCTGGCCGTAAGGGCCATGATGACTTGACGTCATCCCCACCTTCCTCCGGTTTGTCACCGGCAGTCTCCTTAGAGTTCCCACCATTACGTGCTGGTAACTAAGGACAAGGGTTGCGCTCGTTACGGGACTTAACCCAACATCTCACGACACGAGCTGACGACAGCCATGCAGCACCTGTGTCTGAGTTCCCGAAGGCACCAATCTATCTCTAGAAAGTTCTCAGCATGTCAAGGCCAGGTAAGGTTCTTCGCGTTGCTTCGAATTAAACCACATGCTCCACCGCTTGTGCGGGCCCCCGTCAATTCATTTGAGTTTTAACCTTGCGGCCGTACTCCCCAGGCGGTCAACTTAATGCGTTAGCTGCGCCACTAAGAGTTCAAGACTCCCAACGGCTAGTTGACATCGTTTACGGCGTGGACTACCAGGGTATCTAATCCTGTTTGCTCCCCACGCTTTCGCACCTCAGTGTCAGTATCAGTCCAGGTGGTCGCCTTCGCCACTGGTGTTCCTTCCTATATCTACGCATTTCACCGCTACACAGGAAATTCCACCACCCTCTACCGTACTCTAGCTCAGCAGTTTTGAAAGCAGTTCCCAGGTTGAGCCCGGGGATTTCACTTCCAACTTACTGAACCACCTACGCGCGCTTTACGCCCAGTAATTCCGATTAACGCTTGCACCCTTCGTATTACCGCGGCTGCTGGCACGAAGTTAGCCGGTGCTTATTCTGTCGGTAACGTCAAAGTAGCAACGTATTAAGTTACTACCCTTCCTCCCAACTTAAAGTGCTTTACAATCCGAAGACCTTCTTCACACACGCGGCATGGCTGGATCAGGCTTTCGCCCATTGTCCAATATTCCCCACTGCTGCCTCCCGTAGGAGTCTGGACCGTGTCTCAGTTCCAGTGTGACTGATCATCCTCTCAGACCAGTTACGGATCGTCGCCTTGGTGAGCCATTACCTCACCAACTAGCTAATCCGACCTAGGCTCATCTAATGGCGCGAGGCCCGAAGGTCCCCCGCTTTCTCCCGTAGGACGTATGCGGTATTAGCGTCCGTTTCCGAACGTTATCCCCCACCACTAGGCAGATTCCTAGGCATTACTCACCCGTCCGCCGCTCTCAAGAGAAGCAAGCTTCTCTCTACCGCTCGACTTGCATGTGTTAGGCCTGCCGCCAGCGTTCAATCTGAGCCATGATCAAACTCTTCAGTTCAATACTGCTTGGGTTTTGAGAAAACCCTAAACTTAGCTCAGCAATCGTTGGTTACATCTTTGATTTCTCGCGGAGTAACTTGTGATGCTGATAATCTTGCGACTAGCAGTCTTACCTCACAAGCACCCACACGAATTGCTTGATTCAGTTGTTAAAGAGCGGTGGTTAAGTCTTTCGTCTCAACCGAGGCGCGCATTCTACAGCAGCCTCATTCTTCGTCAAGTGATTTCGAAAATTTCTTTTCAATCTCAACCACTTGCGCCTTCGATCAACATCTAGCTTCTCGTCAGCGGGAGGCGAATTCTACAGCGTTTCAAACCGCTGTCAACCGCCTCTTTTACCGCTCTCGATCATCTCGACCGAACCCCTCCAGACTCAAACACCACCTCCTGAAGAGGATGCGCATTCTACGCAGCTTTCGCTGCTTTGCAACCCCTTTCTAAATCTAACTTCTTGTTTTATAAGAAGTTTAAGGAGCTGCTTACGCCTGAAGAGCGTGCGCATTATAGGGACTGGCAAACGAAGGTCAATCGATTATTGCGCTTTTGTTTCAACACCCGCGAACTCAAGGGCTGTAGCCAGACAAACCACTAGCGCGCCGCCTGCAGAAACGACAAAGCCGTTGAAGCTGACGCTTCAACGGCTTTGTCGCAACCATCACACAAGCGCGCAACCGATTACTCGGCCTTGAGCGTGATACGCGCGAACGCTTTCTTGCCAGCCTGACAAACGTGCACAGCGCCCACCTTATATATGAAGGCGCGATCCACCACCTCACCGTCCACGCGCACGCTGCCGGAACCCAACAGATCACGCGCCATCGCAGCGTTCTTCACCAGGCCTGCCTTATTAAGCAGCGCGGCAATCGGCATATCCTCAGCCGACAGGACCTCGATCTCGGGCAGATCTTCAGGCAGCTCGCCTTCCTTCATACGATTGCCCGCCGAGCGATGAGCACTGAGCGCCGCCTCTTCGCCATGGAAGCGAGCAACGATCTCTTCGGCCAGTTTGATTTTGATGTCACGGGGGTTGGCGCCCTGCTCGACATCACGCTTGAACTGCTCAATCTCTTCCATGGAGCGAAAGCTAAGCAGCTCGAAATAGCGCCACATCAATGCATCCGGCATGGAGACCAGCTTGTTGTACATGACGCCAGGAGCTTCTTGGATCCCTATATAGTTGCCCAATGACTTGGACATCTTCTTCACGCCATCCAACCCTTCAAGCAACGGCATGGTGACGATGCACTGCGACGCCTGACCATAGGAGCGCTGCAACTCGCGCCCCATCAGCAGGTTGAACTTCTGATCCGTGCCACCCAGCTCTACGTCCGCCTGCAGCGCAACCGAGTCATACCCCTGCACTAGCGGATAGAGGAACTCGTGGATAGCTATAGGCTGATTGGTCGAGTAGCGCTTACTGAAGTCATCGCGCTCAAGCATGCGCGCCACGGTGTACTGCGAGGTGAGGCGGATGAAATCCGCCGGCCCCATTTTGTCCATCCACGTGGAGTTGAAAGCAACCTCGGTTTTTGCGGGATCAAGAATCTTGAATACTTGAGTTTTGTAGGTCTCCGCGTTCTCGAGCACCTGATCACGGGTCAACGGCGGACGAGTGGCACTTTTACCGCTGGGATCACCAATCATTCCCGTGAAGTCACCAATCAGGAAGATCACCTGATGGCCTAATT
>Ga0209211_10005350_pt1 | contig 19291 bp, 21 predicted proteins | sample RifGroA2_FD_183992 | JGI IMG/M metagenome (GOLD analysis project Ga0209211, IMG submission 183992) | Groundwater microbial communities from Rifle, Colorado, USA - Groundwater A2 (SPAdes) (version 2) | ecosystem: Environmental > Aquatic > Deep subsurface > Groundwater | place: Rifle, Colorado...
AAAAGGAGTACCAGCTTTTTAGTAGTTTTTTGGAATTTATTGATATAAAACAAATTTTTTTCTGGACAAAAGAATGGCAAGCGAAAGAAAAAGAAGCCGATAGAGATATTGCTGTGGGGAAAATTAGTAGAGTTTATAACAATGCGAAAGATCTTAAAAAAGCTCTTAACTTATTAAAAAAATAACTTCATATTATGCAGAGCAGGCACACATCCAATTTTGAATAATCCATAATTATTAATTAACAAGAAAAAATATGAAAAACTCAAAGAAAGGTTTTATTGTGCCAGTATTACTAGCAGTTATTGCAGTACTAGCCATAGGCGGTGGTGTGTATATTTACAATAAAGAAAAAGCAGAAGCGCCTGCTACTGTTGATACCAGCACACAGCAAACAAATACTGAAACTCCATCAGTGAATACACAAGCTGATACTTCAAATTGGAAAACTTATACAAATACGCAGTATGGGTTTGAGTTCAAATATCCTGCGAATGGTTATAAATTTGGTGCAGTTAATAGTAATGATACTTTTGCTTTTGGATTATCTGAATTTCAGGCGGGTGTTAGTCAAGATGTTTCAACTGATGATCCAGAATATTTACCTCATTTCAGATTTCTTGTGTTAACACCCACTCAAACAATAAGCAATCTTACTACTTACATTCGTAGTTTAATGAATAATTCCCATGGTAGTCCTGATGAATATGTTTCATCTCAATATATTGATATTAATGGAGCACAATGGCTGAAAGTTAGATCATCAAATGATTTTATGGGTTCTAGCCCTGGAGATTACAACTATTTTATTTACTCCAACAATAAACTTTACTGGATGGGTCTTTGGGGAGCATCATCCGTAGATTTGGCAAAGATTCTTTCCACCTTTAAATTTACAAAGTAGTTTTTAATTCCAGAGTATGTTATACACCAGAAAAGGAGACACCGGAACAACTAAAACCTTTGGTTGCGACCAAAGAATTTCAAAAAGCTCAGATATCACTGAAGCATTAGGCTCGCTTGATGAAATTAACTCATTCTTGGGATTGATAAAAATAAAAGCGAGCGGAAATGTTTCCGAAATCATCAATCGCATTCAGCAAGATCTTTTTATAATTCAAGCCGAGCTCGCCGGCGCTCCGAAAACTATTACTGAAGCAAAAGTAAAATGGCTGGAAGAAATTATTGACGGCATCGAAAAAACTCTTCCGCCGATTAAAACTTTTTTTGTCTCTGGGGGTGTCGAGCTCGCCGCCCTCTCCGACATTGCCCGCACCATCGCCCGCCGAGCTGAGAGACGAGTCATTAAAGTTGTTGATGGAGGAAAAATTACAGTCGGTAAAGAAACTCTCGCTTATCTCAATCGTCTTTCAAGTGTCCTGTATGCTTTTGCTCGTAATTTTAATCATCTAGCCAATATCAAAGAAGAAGCTCCACAATATAACTAAATATTACAAGGTATTGACTTTTTTACTATTTCAGTATACAATATAAAAGTATATGAAAAAGATAAAAAACCCAATTAAATACATAGTTTTTGGAATTGTAGTATTTGTGCTTGCTATGTGTGCCGTGGTAGCTGTAGTGCCAACTCAGGCAAAAGCCTTTGACTTTGGTCAACTCATTGACCCCCTTTGTCTGTTTGCGTGTGATGATGATACAAATCCTATTCAACAAATTGTTGATCCACTTTGTCTTTTTGCCTGTGATGATGAATCAGGTCATCATAGTAATCCCACCACTCAAGTTCCAAACCCAACTGTATCAATTTCTGCTAACCCACTTTCTGTCAGCTACAACGGATCGAGCGCAATTTATTGGAATTCCAACAATGCGACTTCTTGTACGGCAAATGGCGGTGCGAACGGATGGGCTGGAACTAAAAATACTTCGGGTACTTTTTACACAGGATCTTTAACGAACAGTACTACTTTTAATATTACTTGTAGTAACAGTACGGGCTCAGCTAATGGTTCGGTAATAATTAATGTAGAAAATCAAGTTCAAAATCCAACCATCTCCATTTCTGCAAATCCATCAAGCGTCTCCTACAATGGCTCTAGCACGATTACTTGGAACTCCAGTAATGCAACTTTATGTAACGCCAGTGGTGGAACAAACGGCTGGGCTGGAACTAAAAATACTTCGGGTACTTTTTACACTGGGAATTTAACAACTGCAGTTACATATTATATTACTTGCAGTAACAACACAGGTTCAGCTAATGGTTCGGTTATGGTATTTGTAGGAAATCAAGTTCAAACCTGCCAAGACACAAGTGCCATAAACTACGGAGGCTCTCTTCCTTGTCATTACTATCAACAAATATGCCAAGACACTTCTGCCATAAATTATGGCGGAACATTGCCTTGCAGATATCAAAACTTTGATCCAGCGCCAACCGTCTCTCTTCGAGCAGATGATACAAGCATTGATTTTGAAGACAGCACTCAAATTCGTTGGGATTCGGATAATGCCACTTACTGTAACGCCAGTGGTGGAACAAACGGATGGGCTGGAACTAAAAATACTTCGGGTACCTTTTACACTGGGAGTTTGACGTCAGATAGAACTTACAAAATTACTTGTTACAACAACAACAACAACAATTCAGCCAATGACTCTATAACAATTCGCATAAACGATGATAATGATAATTACAACTATAACTACAATAGACCAGAAGTAACAACTAGAAGCGCAACTAATATTAGCGCTGGAAATGCCACCCTGAACGGACAGGTTTATGGAAACGGTTCTTCTACTCGCGCTTGGTTTGAATATGGAACAAATAATAACTTAACCTACTCAACCTCAAAAACTTCATATGGTTCTGGATCAACAAATTACAATAAAAATATTTCAGGACTTATCTCAAACACTACCTATTATTTCCGCGCCGTAGCAGAAAATTCAGGGGGCACAGTTTACGGAAGCATTTTTTATTTTAATACAGAAAATACTTTTGTGAATGTTGTAAATAACCAACCGACAGTAGTCATCTCTGCAGATTCGACAAATCTAGCCTACAATTCAGCTACTAATATCCGCTGGTTTACAACTAATGCGAGTTCTTGTTTTGCCTCTGGTGGATCTCTTGGTTGGGCAGGAGTAAAAAATATCGGTCCAGGATCTTTCTATACTGGACAATTAACGACAAGCAGGACCTACACAATTACTTGTACCAATGGTGTTGGAACCTCTACTGATTCAGCTACCGTGAATGTTCGAGGACAAGTAGTAACAACCCCAAAAATCAGCCCTCCGAAACCTACCCCAACCTCACTAGTTTTAATTACTTCTTCAGTAGACCGAAACCAACCAATTGTCCCTACTCTCGACAACACCAGACCACATCCAGGAGACGAAATTAATTACACTGTAACCTATCAAAATATCGGAACAGGGGCAATTACTGGTCTTACTTTGCGAATAGATCTTCCCTCTGAAGTAAATTATCTGTTCTCAACCCCCAATAATCCAGTTAAATCTGGAAACACTTTAATCTTCAACTTGGGGACACTCAAGGCAAACGGCCAAGGTGCGGTAACGGCCAAGGTGCGGGTTCAAAATAATGTTTCGGCTGGAATAAATTTAAATTTCCTCGCAGTTTTAAGTTACATTGATCCTTCTAATTTCCCTCAATCAGTAAATGCCAATGTATTCGCTCAAGTTTGGAGTGAACCAACAGTCCCAGACCAATCAATAAACACAAACGAAAATACATCTCTCGGAGCAAACGTTTTCGGCGCAGGATTTTTACCTACAAATTTATTCGGATGGTTGCTTTTAATTATTCTCATCTTCTTGCTTATACTTATAGGTAAATACCTTCTTAACCCTGAGCAATCTTTCTCTTCCCGCGCCATCACTCAAGATCATCCTGTAGGAAAAAAGACTTCAACAACAGAATAAATGTTAGATAGATACCCAATAAGAATAAATAAATATCTCGCCTTGAAAAAAATCTCCACCAGGCGAGGCGCGGATGAGTTGGTGAAATATAAAAAGGTTTTTATTAATGGTAAGTTAGCAGTACTCGGCAGTAAAGTGAATGAAAAAGATAAAGTGGAAGTAAGAGGGGTAGAAGAAAAAGAATATAAATATTTTGCGTACAATAAGCCGACAGGAATTGAAACAAATTCTCCACAGGAAGATCTTTTCCCTTTAGGAAGATTAGACAAAGCTTCACACGGACTTCTGATCTTAACTAACGACGGACGTATCACCGACAAACTTTTAAATCCAAAATATTTTCACGAAAAAGAATATCTTGTAAAAACTTCAAATAAACTCCGCTCTAGTTTTAAACAAAAAATGGAAGCAGGTGTAAACATTGAGGGCTATCTGACCAAAAAATGCAAAGTGCAAATTCTAAATGATTTTGCTTTTAGAATAATTCTAACCGAAGGCAAAAAACACCAAATTCGCCGAATGTGTTCGGCGCTTTTTCAAGAAGTTTCCGATTTAAAACGTGAAAGGATTATGAATATAAAATTGGGAAAACTGATGCCGAATGCTCTGCGAGAAATAAAAGGAGAAGAATTGGCTATTTTATTGAAATCGATAGGTTTCTAAAATGTCTACGATGTTGAACATATGTAAAAGATAGTAGAAAAATACATAAACTAATTTTATGGTTTTGTTGACTAAGTGAGATTAAAGAGTAGTATCTGTTTTAGATATAGATATTTGAAAATGTGTGGTTACAGCGTTCTTTGGGTGCCTATATGGACATATAGACTTCTAAAGAACGCTGTAACTTCAAAAACAACGGCGCGCATCTCAGGACAATCTTCTATCTCCTTTTGAGTAAAAGTCCGAAAGTACTGATCAACTTTCACGAAAACAAGTAACACAAAAAGTTGACCTGTTTTTAATTTTTGAGCTTTTATTTTACTTCTCCAAATCCAATACTTCATCAATTCTGATTTGTTTAACAAACTCCGGCACGTGGGAAACGAGAATCATCGCGCCTTTGTATTCACCGAGCGCCTTAGCTATGACTGGTAAATGACGGAAATTTATGTGGTTAGTAGGCTCGTCTAATATGAGGAGTCCCGGTTTTTGCAGAACAAGCCGTGCGAAAGCCACCAACCCTTTTTGCCCTTCTGATAAATCACCTATTTTTGTGCGAATAAATTCTCCAGTGATTAAAAATCCTGCAGCCACCGAACGCATCCTCTCTTCATCTAACTTTTCTCCGCCCAGAAGCATGGCACTTGCCAGAGATTCATATACAGTATGCTCAAAATTGAGAGTAGAGAAGTCTTGTCTGTAATATCCTATACGTATGCCTTCTTTCACCTTTTCACCATCAGCATGTCCACTGGCAAGTCTTTCTAGCAGGGTTGTCTTGCCTATGCCGTTCGGCCCTTGCAAGAGTAAATGAGTGTTTTTATTTAAAGATATTTTAGCTTTATGTTTTACAATCTTTCCGTTTTTCATAGTCGTAAACGAAGAGATGTTTAAAATTTCTCCAATCAGATCTGGTTGAGATTGAATCAAAAAAGGCCGAATGGATTTATCTTCTTTTCGAACATTAATTATCTCTTCTTCTAATTCTTCCGCTTTTTCACGCATACGCTTGGCAACCAGTCGAAGTCTTCCACCTTTATAAGCAAAAACATTGGCTTGATCTTTCTTGGCCTGGATTTCTTTTTGAAGTTGAGCATTTTTCATATTTTCTTTTTCTACTCGAGCCGTAATCTCTTTAACTACATTAAAATAATTACCGACATATTGCTCGATTTTTTTTGTATAGACATCTAGATACAACACCCCTTGAGTAAAGGCATTGAGAAACTCTGCGTCGTGAGAGATAACCAACGCTGTCTTGTTGTAGTTAATTAAGAATTTTGTTAAATGTTCAATTCCTGCTTTATCCAAATTGTTTGTGGGCTCGTCCAAAAGAAGCAAATCGGGGTCTTGGATAAGCGCAAAAGCAAGTAGTAGTCGAGCCTGTTGTCCTCCCGAAAAAGTTCTGATTATTTTATCATGAACCTTGGTATGTCCTTTTAAATTTACTACCTCCAAAATTTCATCGATCTTTGAATCAATCTCATAAACTTTATGCTTAAAAGCTCTCTCAAAAAATTTACGCACAGTTAAGTTTGATTGATCACGAGGAATTACCTGCAAAGAAGAAGCGATGTTCACCCTTTTTACAATATTTATAATTCCGGATTCAGAAGTAAATAACCCAGAGATTAAACCAAAAATAGTACTTTTGCCAGCTCCATTTTGACCCATTAAAGCAAACTTCATCCCCTGCCTTATGGTAAAACTTACCCCATCTAAAATAGGCTTATTAACCCCCCATTCAAATGAAACATTATCAAACCTGACTATTACATCTTGAGACATCCTCATACACTAGCTTATTTTTGATAAATATGCTATAGTTAATAGACAAAGTAGGTGCGAAAAGAGTCGATTTCTAAAGCAATCTTAATTTGTATTTAACAACTTAACTAAAAAAATCAATGACTGGTACAATAAAAAGACTCACTGATAAAGGTTTCGGCTTCATTACGGGAGAAGGACTTGCGAAAGATTTATTCTTTCACAGCAATTCTCTTGTGGGCGTAACTTTTGATGAACTCAAAGAAGGTGATGCTGTTTCTTTTGAAACAGAAGAATCACCAAAGGGATTGAATGCTACAAACGTCCAACGCGCGTAATATTCTATTCCAACAAAAAACCACCCGCAAGGGTGGTTTTTTGTTTTGATAAATCCTTATCTTATTCCCTGTTCTTTGAGAAAAGCTTCCAATGATTCAATCCGTTCGCGCATATCGTTTGGCAGTTGTGCATACTCTTCTGTGTTCAACTTGAAACCTTGGATTTGCAAAGAGAAACTGCTTAAAAAGTATTTGAAAAGCTTATCTTCATATTCGCTTGACGTCTGATCATTTAGAAAATGTCTTAAACCTTGATTTAAATGTTCATGATCAAGATTTAAAAGAAAAATCGGCAAATGATGAAATTCTTTGCAGAAAATTTTTCCATCAACTAATTCAATTCCATATTGAAGTGTCACCCCTTGTTCAATTCTGATCTGCCTTGGCGCTTTAAACCCTTCCGACTTTTCAACAAAACCAAAATTTCGCATTCTTATTTCTCTTTGTTTCTTTAGAGACTCACCGTCTTGCATTGATTTTGGACTGACTTCATCCAAGGCACATATGGTATGTCCAGTTTTTCTATCAACTAATACATTATCAACCTTATTAATATTATCATCATAGTGTGACGAACGAACCACTATAAATCGTTCACCAATTTTTTTGTGCATAATAGAAGTCTTGAGCATTTCAAACACAAATCCCGCTCGCTCATTTTCATCTTTCATTATCTCAGCAGGAGAAGAAAAATCACGATGCCGGCGCAAGTATTGTTCAGTGATTCTTCTATGTCCCTCTTGATAAGTTTTTACTGGCGGGATGATATGGAAATCAGAAGAAATTGTAATTTGCTCGTCAACTGGAATATCTTTTTGTTTTTCCTGAAATTCTATCGCTAGTTTTTTTTGTTCCACTTTAAGATATGAACGGATTCTTTCAGCATCTGGTCTGGACTCTTCCAAATGATTTTCCCTGACCAAATTACTAGATTTTTCCATATTCTTTATTCTTTCGCCCAATTTTTTAATTCCTCGTAATTAACTTCTCCACATAACCACTTTTTTGACTTTAAGTTGTAGAAAAAAGGCACACCGCCACAAAAGTCCCTATCCAACTCCAAGAGACGTTTTTCATTTTCTTTATTGTGCCAAACTTCCAGACTTTCTACTTTAATCCCCTCTTCTTTTTCAAGACGCTCCACTAGCGCATGCATACTCACACAATATGGGCATTCCGTTCCATAAAATTCTAGTAAATGTGACATATTTATTTTATTTTAATAATCTTGATAAGCGAGATTTCTTGCGAGCCGCATTGTTTTTCTTGATAACATTCTTTTGAGCAGCTTTATCTATTATAGCAAAAGCCCCCGAGAGCATCTTTCTGGCTTCATTTTTGTCTGTCTTGGCAAGTTTTTCAATCTTCTTTATTACCTCCTTCATTGCGCGTTTGCGAGCATCGTTAAAAGCCTTCTTGCGCAGAGATCCTCGAATTGCTTTTTTAGCTGATTGGGTAATTGGCATAGATATAATATAGCAAAAATCACAAAAAAACGCAAATTTTAACTATTTCACTAAGTTTGTATGTATCTCCATGCGAAAGCATGCCTAAATAAGATTGCACTGTCTCTGATTTTTGATTATTTTCTATATTTCTAAACATCTTTCTTTTCGTACTTGTTCGCAAAACCCGATGTTTCGGAAAATGCGCCCAGCCCAAGAAATCAACACCCGAGGCGATAGTTTTGATAAAAACTTTGTCCGGATGCAGTTGTAATTTTAATTTTTCTCCTAGAAAAAGGGAAATTTTGGGAAGCAACTTATCGAGTTCCATTTTATTATTTTGCAAAATGACAAAATCATCTGCGTAGCGAATATAATGCTTTACTTTCAATTCCCTTTTCATAAATTGATCGAACTCGTTCATGTAAATATTCACCAGAAGTTGAGAAGTTAGATTGCCGAGCGGTAACCCTGTTTTACATATATCAGCCATGGCGTAGATATGATTTTTAGTTTCAAAGCTGTCTATCACTTGCGACAGCAGCCAGAGAACATTTTTGTCTTTAATATGTTTTGTTAAAATTTCTTTCAAAATCTTGTGATCAATATTCGCAAAGAATTTTTTAATATCACATTTTAATACAAAACAGGTTTGGGTATTGTTTTTTGAAACTTTACGGAAAAAATCACGAAATCTATTCATCGCTTTGTGTGTGCCTTTTTGTAATCTGCAAGAATATGAATCGTAGATAAATTTAGAGTCAAAATATTCGTAAAGTTCTTGGTATATTAAATGATGAAGTAATCTATCCCTGACTGTCGCTTTGTGAATTTGCCTTGGCTTGGGATCAGATATATTGAAAGCTGTATAACCTCCGTGCTTATAGATTTTGTTTTTTAAATCATTATGAAGGTCGAATATATTATCCATTAGTTTAGCTTGAAACAAAATCACATCTTTTCTATTTTTCTTGTCACGCAGAAATTCCTGCCAGGCTTTGAGCAATTTGTCTACGGTTATGATACTATCGTAATTATGAATAAATTGTCTCATATCGTTTTACCCCCCCCCCGCAGCGCCGTCAGCGCTTTTAAAAGCAAAAACTGCCTATACTCTCTGGTTTAAAATGTATAATGATTTTCCAAAAGCGCATCGCTATACCTTGGGCGGGAAAATCGAAGATTATTTTCTTGGTCTTTTAGAGAATATTTTTATTTCAATATACCTCCCGCCGGAAACTAAAATCCCCCGTCTGATCACAGCCATTTCTAAACTTGATGGCATCAAATTTTTCCTGCAGATAGCTTGGGAGAATAAATGCATTCCGAATGAAAAGTACGCCACGCTATCAGAAAACTTAAATGAAATAGGCAGGATGCTGGGCGGTTGGAAGAAAGGTTTGGAGAATAAAGAAAAGAAAACTCCCCCAACTAAATGAGGGAGAAACAGCTAGTTTCGGGGAGAACACTCGATACCGATACTTGGCGTTCCAAGTGTTGTCGTTCGAGAGCGGATTCACGTTGTTCACATAGGGCTGACCGTGATCGTCGAGGTTCACGTTGACAACGAAGAATCCATACGATGAGCCATCTATTTCACTGCCAATCTGAGCACAATTTAATGTCAAAGATCGTGCTGTATATTATTTGAGGCGTAAAAGCCCACCAGCTCATCGCACCAACTTTTATGTTTTTTATTTTTAAAAAAGAATTCACTCTTTCGTAAGTACAGGAACCAACGAAACTCTCAAACTCATTTTTAAATAATCACGGCTTAAAGTCTTGACCATAAGCATTTCCCGATTACAGATTTAGTATAGCAAAATTAAAAAAATAAGAATCAAAGTTTAAAAGTTTCAAAGCAAAAAGTAAAACCGTCTCCCACGCGGTTTTACGGTTGAAGACGGTTGATATTGCCCAAGCAACAAAGTTACTGTTGCGGGGAGAACACACGATACCGATACTCGGCGCTCCAAGTGAGGCCGTGCGAGAGCGGAGACACGTAGTGCACATAGGGCTGACCGACACGGTCGAGGTACACGAGGACAACGAAACCATCCGCCCTCTTAAAGAAGTTGGCGTTTGGGCCCAACTTTTCCCTGTTTTGCCCGGCGAAAGTCAGGATTTCCTCATCGTCCTTCCAGTCTTGGCACTTTTCGTCGAGATCTCCGAACATTTTCTGGAAGGTTGCATTCTTGATCAACTCGTAGATGACAACTCTTTTGTCACCAAAGGTTATCACCTCACCTACAAACAGTTGTTTGAGGTAAACTTTCAAATCCACAATAGTTTGCAGAACATCTGCAACCTTTTCTGGATCGCGGACTCCGTCCAAGAGCATCTTGCCGACCATGAACCAAAGTTTGGAGATGCGTTCCCAAACATTAGTTTCTCTTTTTGCGTTACTCACGATTCTACCCTACCTTTCATTTTGACGAACATTCACCCGTTACTCACAGGTATATTCCGAGTGCCTCGGACAGGTTGCAGGAACTCCTGCGTTAACTTTCGAGTACAATTATATACCTTTTAGGGAGAAAAGTCAAGAGGTTAAAAAAACATTTAATTGGTAAGATGTAAAGATGATCGGACACCTAAAGGGCAATTTAATACATCAAGATTTAAAATCGGTAATTCTGGACGTGAGTGGAGTGGGATACAAGGTCAGCATTTCGGTCGACGTGCTCGCGCAAAGAAAAAAAGTAGGTGAAGAAATTTCGCTTTGGATTCATACCCATGTGCGGGAGGATTGCTTGGATTTGTACGGATTTGCCAAACGAGAAGAACTGGAATTTTTTGAAATGTTGATTAATGTTTCCGGAATTGGCCCAAAAGGGGCTATGGGCATCCTTACTGTTGCTTCTATTGAGACATTGCGAAAAGCTATTAGCACGGAAGATATATCATACCTCACAAAAATATCTGGCATCGGTAAAAAAACAGCAGAAAAAATCGTCATCGAATTGCGGGATAAAATGGGTGAAGAAAAAGGAGGAAGTTCTCTTCAGGGAGAATTGGATGCCTTGGAAGCGTTAAAATCTCTCGGCTATTCTCAAAATGAAGCGCGCGAAGCGCTTAAAAAAGTAAAACCTAGCATAGATACAAATACAAAAATTCGTGAGGCTCTAAAAATATTAGGAGGTAAATAATGGAATGCCAGAATTACCAGAAGTAGAAACAACGACGAGAGGCCTAAAAAAAACCATAGTAGGTCTCATAATAAAAAATGTTTGGACTGACTTATTCACCAAAGACAAACGTCAACGAGAAGCAATTGCCAATCCAGCATATTACAAAATTTTTAAAAAAGAAGTTATAAATAAAAAAGTTCTGTCGATTGAAAGGAGAGCAAAAAATATATTAATAAATATTTCTGGAAATAAAACAATCTTGGTACATTTAAAAATGACTGGCTATTTATTTTATGGGAAAAATCCAAAAATTAAATTTGCTCATGTGATTTTTTCTCTTTCTAATAAAAAATACTTGGTTCTTTCCGATTTGCGAAAATTTGGCAAAATTACTTTATTAGACACAAAAACAATCCATCTCAGCAAGCATTTAAAAAACATCGGTCCGGAACCGCTTCAGAAAGATTTCACTTTAGAAAAACTAACCGAGCGCTTAAAGAAAAAACCAGCCGGAAAAATAAAAACAGTCTTAATGGATCAAGGAGTAATCGCCGGCATAGGAAATATTTATTCAGACGAAATACTTTGGCGAGCCGGGGTTCATCCAGAAAAAAAAGTTTCAAAAATTAAAGAAAAAGAAATGAAATTAATATTTAAAGCAATAAGAGAAACACTCACTAAAGGCATAAACTTTGGTGGCGATTCAACGTCCAATTATCGCAACATTTATGGTTTACCTGGCAAATTTCAATTACATCACAAAGCCTATCAACATACTGGAGAAAAATGCAAGAAAAAAGGTTGCAAGGGTACTATCCAAAGAAAAATAATAAATGGTCGGAACGCGCATTTTTGTCCGATACATCAAGAATGAAAAAATAAAGAAAAGGTTTTTAAGGGGTTTTGAGCGCAACGGTGCGAAAATTTCAGGATTTTTTAAGCTTCAAAAAATCCGTACCGGCAAAAATCTTGTTCTTTATTTTTTCTAAACTCAGAGAACCGTAAAAAGCGCCACTCCACAGGCGACAGAAACATTGAGTGATTCTTTCTTGCCTCGCATTGGTATCTCGGCGATTAGATCGCATTTTTCTAAAATATTTTTCGGTATGCCTGTTACTTCCGCACCCACAATAAAAGCATTTTTGTGTTGCAACTTCACTTTTTTATAATCAACAGAATTTTTTGCCTGTTCAATGCCAACAATTAAAAACTTTTCGCTTTTGAGTTTAAAAAGAAGCAAAAAAATGTTTTTTCTTTGCTCCCAAGACACAAAATTTTGCGCTCCTAGGGCAGACTTTGCTAAATCTTTCCGAATTCTTCCAAACCTATCAAGTGGTGTAGGTGTATACCCAGTCAAATAAATTTTATTTATCCCCGCCGCATCAGCGGTACGGAACATTGCCCCCACATTTTGCACACTTCGAATATTGTGCATTATTAAGATATTCTTTAAATCTCTTGCCATAAACGAGAACTATTTTGAAATTAATTGTTTTCGTAATAAGTTAATTCCAAAACATCACTATAAGCTTTTATTACAATTCGATAAGCCAAGGCAGAACTTATTATTGTAAATACAAGAAAATATACCAACGTTAAATTAATTCTATGCTTATTAACCATCCAATCATTGTAGCATTTTTTAGTTTTTTGTGCGCCCGGTTGGGATCGAACCAACGACCTTGTCCTTAAAAGGGACCTGCTCTACCAACTGAGCTACGGGCGCATAGCTATTCAAATATATATGAAATAAGCCTAAAAATCAAGGTAAAATAAAATTAAAAAGCTTCTAGTAAAAACTGTTCAAAAGCAGATTCAACATCACGGCCAACTTTCCGAGCTTCCGGTAAAAGATAGGAAATTTCTGAAGCTAAATTTTTGAGTTCTATTTCTTTAAACTTGCCGAAATTTTTTGTCATCAACATATTTTTGATCTTCCAAAAGAGGACACCAATGAGTTCCTCCATTCCTACTCCCCTATCTATTGCTTGGCGAAAATAAATCCACATATTTAATTTATCTTTTTGCCCAAAAGCATTTGCGACTAAAAAATTATTAAACTTCTCTTTTTTTTCTTTCGGCAATTCAAAGATACTAATTTGCGATCTCTTTGGTTCGATCTTTCTAAAAGCATCGAGAATGGATTTATTTAGCTTACCTTCTAAAAAAACAAAAGAATTGCTGGATTGACTTATTAATAAGAGCTTCTCTAAAATAAATTCTCGCGTTTCTTCATATTCAAAAATATTTGAAAATATTATAAATGATTTTTTAAAAAAAAGACCAGAACCAGAATAGAAACTCTCAACTTGCATCTGATTAAAATCATTTCTATTTATAAAAAAACACTCCTGATCTTTCGGGATAGATTTTATAAACTTTTCATAATTAGAAAGCTTGTTTTTAGTATCATCCCCACCAAAAAGATAAATCATATTTATACAGGATTAAAGCTTAACTGATTTTTTATATTCTAAATAAGGAGTGCCGTATTTTTCGGCCAAAACATTTTCTTGTTTTTTTAAAAATACGAATCTTGAAATTAGAAAGGAGATCAAAGTAGATAAAATTACAAAAAGAGCGTTAGCGATAATTCCAAATCCTAACATCAACAGGAAAAGACCCCAATGTGTCGGACTCCTGGCATAGCGATAAGGTCCTTGGTAAAAACTTTCTTTACTTAGATTTTCTATATCTAAATTCCGGGAAGTCTTTTGGGCCCAAAAAATCAAAAAACTGGCAAGTATTAAAAAAATTATTCCTATCAACATTACTATGGGACTCGTAAAAATTTTAAATCTAAAAACGATATCAAGACAGACACCGACCAAAAACAAGATGAAGTATAAAGTGTATGAATGCGCTAAAATCCGATGAACCCTATATTGCCTAGGGTTATTTTGATTAATAACTTGTTCCATTTTATCGTAACTTTCCATATTCATATTGTTAAATTTTAATAATAAACTTAAATATTTTTATTCAAAATTTTTTCAATAGAAACTTTTAATTTTGGCAAATCATCTTCAACTATTTTCCATAATTGTTGATCATCCACGTCAAAATAGTGATGAATAAGCATATCGCGGGTACGAGCAATTTTTTGCCAAGGCACATCTGAATAATCTTGCTGAGTTTCTTTAGACAATCTCTTGACTGCTTCACCAATTATTTCTACATTGCGTGTTACAGCATCTTTTACTTGACGATTGCCTAAAAATTTTTCCAAGGTAAAATTTTTTGTATCTGAAAATACATTTTTTATTGAGTCGAGAATATGATTAAGGTAAACGCTATCTTCCTTCATAAAGCGTAACGAGTTCATTCATAATAAAAGGACGCATGTATTTTGACAGGGATTTTTCGGTGACTAAATCCACTTTTTTGCCAGTTTTATTTTCCAAATCAATTTCAATCCCGGCGTGGTCAAAAAGAGAAATAGGATTTTTAAAATTTACTAAAATATCAACGTCGCTTTCTACTTTTTCATCCCCACGCGCAAAAGACCCAAAAAGCGCGATAAAATCAGCTCCGTTTTTAATTAGAGTTTCTTTGATGATTTGGCTTGTTTTTTCTTTTTCACTCATCAGTTTATTGTATCACAAAATACCTTATTTCACTTCCCCAAAATTATCTCCTGAACCAGAATGCACCTCGAGAGGAATCTCCGTTTTGTAATGTAAATATGATCTCTCTAGTACGCTCTTCATGGCATTCTTTATTATTTTATCAGCTTTTAACAAGAAACTCTCTTCTATTTCATATACTAGCTCATCATGAATTTGAAGCACAAGGTGAACTTGGCTGAGTAATCCCGCTTCTTTCAAATCTTCATCTGCATATCTAATGGCCAGCTTGATAATGTCCGCCGCCGTACCTTGTACTGGCGCATTCGTGGCAGTACGCTCGGCCATATTTTTTAAAAATGGAATCCTGGAATTTATATTTGGGAAGTATCTGCGTCGTCCAAATAAAGTCTCGGTAAAAGAATTTTTTAGCGCAAACTTTTTTACTTCTTCTAAATAGTCTCGCACCCCGGAAAATTGATTAAAATAGTTATCATAAAATTTTTGCGCTTCTTCGCGTGTCCCATCAAGATTTTTTCGTAAAGCAGAAACCCCCATCCCATAGATGATCCCGAAATTTATTACTTTTGCCTTGCGACGCATTTCACTATCTACCTTTTCGATCGGGACACCAAACACAAAAGACGCAACCCCCGAGTGAATATCTTTCTTGTCTCGAAAAATTTGAATCATCTTTTTATCACCCGAAAGCATCGCCGCGACTCGCAATTCAATCTGGCTATAATCAAAAGCGCAAAGCTTAGATCCCTTCTGGGCGATAAATCCACCTCTAATTCTTTTACCTAATTCTGTTTTTATCGGTAAATTTTGCAAATTGGGATCTTGAGAAGAAAATCTTCCTGTGGTAGTTCCATTTTGTAGAAATTTCGCATGCAATCTATTATCCGCGCTAGCCATTTGTGGAATTACATCAATATAAGTGGAAAGTAATTTTTGTAATTCTCTGTAAGCAAGGATTTCTATTATTATAGGATTATTTTCTTCCAGTTCTTCCAAAATTGAAACTTTCGTAGAAAAAGATCCACCCGCACTTTTCTTTTTCGATTTCATGCCCATCTTGCCAAAAAGCACTTCACCGAGCTGTTTTGGTGAGTTGATATTGAACTCCGTTCCTGCCATTTTATATATTTTAGCTGTCAGTTTGTCTAATTCTTTATGATATTCAACTGATAGATTTATAAAATACTTTTTATCTATTAAAATTCCATAATCTTCCATCTCTTTTACTATCTGGATAATGGGACTCTCTATTTTTTCAAAAACTTTCTCCAATTTATTCTCTTTCAACTTCTTAAAAATCCGCTCATAGGCAACGTCAAATGAATCAGTTCCTGCAAACATTAAAATATCACTCAATTGCGGATTGGAGATATTGGAATTAATAAGCCAAAGAGCGATACTGGCTTCCTGAAGTTTTGTTGGGTCTATATTCCTAGAAATCCCCAGAATATACTCGGAGGAATCTTCGCTACCAACAGAGCTATCTTGCCCTTCCAAGATAGAGTGCGAATGACGGAGAGCATATTCCGGGGATTTCTGATTCCCATTAAAAAAAATTTTCAAGCGTGGAAATAAACTTCTAAATTCAAAAAAGGAGAAAACTTGTTCTATTTTTTTAGGATCTACGTTTTCCCAAAAAGTTTTTTCGGGTAAAATAAAATCTATCGGCACATTAGTTTTAATTTGAGCTAAGGTTTTTGAAAAAAGCGCTTCTTCTTCGTTGTTTTTAAGAAGTTCTAATATTCTAGGAGAAATACCCATTTCTTTAGCCAATTCTTCATCATTTTTCCCGCCCGAGGCGGGTCCGCCTTGGGCGGATATTTTTTTATAAATTTCTTCAATCGTGCCAAAAGTAGTAATAAGGGTAGTCGCTGTTTTTTCTCCAATCCCCTTAATCCCGATAATATTATCCGATGGATCACCCCGTAACCCCTTATAATCTGGCAAAAGTTCCGGCTTAAATCCAAAACGATTTATAACCGCTTCCTCATCATATAAAATGGTTTCATTAATTCCTTTTTTGAGGGTGTAAACTTGCACTTTTTTATCATTCACTAATTGCATCGTATCCATATCGCCTGACGCAATAATTATATTTATACCCCCTCCGCCTTTGGCACCTCCCCCTACATAGGGGAAGGCCGGGTGGGGGTAAAATTTTTCCACAATCGTTCCTAAAACATCATCCGCCTCAAAACCCGGAGCATCATAAATAGGCACGTTAAACGCATCAAAGATCTGCCGAGAATTCTTTAGTTGTAAAATTAAACTATCCGCCGTTTTAGCTCTTCCAGCTTTATAAGCATCATAGGCAATGTGCCTAAATGTCTTTTGGGGTAAATCATAACAAGCTATCATGTAATCCGGCTTTAAATCAGTCACAATTTTCATTAACATGCTTGAAAGACCATATAACGCCCCCGTCGGTTCTCCTTTGGAGGATAGAAATTCTGGCAATGCGTGATAAGCGCGATGGATTATGGCGTGAGCATCTAATAAGACAAGAGTTTTGGTATTTTTAAACATTATGAAAATTATATCATTTAATATATACTTTATATATGATGGCAGATTTTGATGAAGAAAAACAAAATAAACAACTGGATGACTTGCGCAAACAAGAGGAAGAGGAGTTAGTGGCAACCCTGGCGGAATCAAAATATCATCTCCCTTATATTGACCTATATCGCCTAGGAATAGACAACGAAGCGCTTAGAGCAATACCGGAGAAAGATGCCAGAGAAATGAAAGTTGCGCCTTTTAAACTTTTTGGGAAAAATATTTTTATTGCTGTTCGCTCACCCAACCCAGAATTAATAGAAAGGGTTAAAGACAGCCTGGAAAGAAAAAATTTAGTTCCTACTTTCTATATGACTTCGGAAGCCAGTTTGAATAAAGTTTGGGAAAGATATAAAGAAATTTCAATGGCCGAAGATTCGAAAGTTGGAGGGTTGGATATTTCTTCTAAAGTTTTAAGAGAAATAACAAAAGATATTGAACATATTCAGGATATTGAGAAACTGGTAATCGAAGCATTGGAAGGAAACAAAATTCATAAAATTTCTCACTTGTTGGAAATAATCTTGGCTGGCGCAATAGCGATCAAAGCTTCAGATATCCATATCGAACCAGAAAAAGATAGGGGGCGATTACGCTTGCGTCTGGATGGAGTACTTCAAGATATAAATTTCTTTGGACTGGATGTGTACCGCTTGCTTAATTCACGGATCAAACTTCTCTCGGGCATGAAACTAACTTCAAAAATAGCCCAAGATGGACGTTTTAGTATTATGGAAGAAAAAGAAGAACTAAGTATTCGTACTTCTCTCATCCCCGGCGCCTATGGTGAGTCAATCGTGATGCGTATTTTGGATCCAAAGTCTATTGCCATAGAACTTGAAGAAATAGGAATAGAGCCCTACCTCCTTTATATAATAGAACAAGAAATTGCAAAACCAAATGGTTTGATCTTGACCACTGGCCCTACGGGAAGTGGAAAAACTACAACCCTTTACGCTTTTCTAAGAAAAATTTATTCCCCAGAAATTAAAATAATAACCATCGAGGATCCAATTGAATATCACCTAACGGGAGTAACCCAAACTCAAACAAATGATAAGAAGGGTTACACTTTTGCAGAAGGTTTACGCTCGGCCCTTCGCCAAGATCCGGACGTAGTAATGGTTGGAGAAATTCGCGATCGAGAAACGGCCGAAATAGCGGTCCAATCGGCTCTCACTGGTCACATAGTTTTCTCTACTTTGCATACCAATAACGCAGCCGGCGTTATTCCCCGTCTGATTGACCTTGGAGTAAATCCTAAAATTATGGTTTCGGCCTTATCCCTTTCAATCGCTCAACGTTTAGTTCGCAAACTGTGCCAATTTTGTAAAAAAGAAAATGTTCCGACAAAAGAAGAAACGGAAACCATAAAATTAGTCTTAGATAGTATGAGAGAGGAGGGTAAGGATCTTGAAAAATACAACCTCAAAACTGATGCGTCCTTTAAAATTTTCTCCCCCATTGGTTGCGATAAATGCAATAAAATCGGCTACAAAGGACGCATCGGTATTTTTGAAGCGATTAAAACCGATGAAGCGATAGAAAAAATAATACCCGAAAATCCAAGCGAGCATGAAATTAAAAAAGTGGCGCGCGCGCAGGGAATACTCTCAATGCGTCAAGACGGCATCGTAAAAATTTTAAATGGCATTACTTCCCTAGAAGAAGTAAAAAGCGTAGTGGATTTGAGCGAGGAATAAAAATAATTTTAAAAATCTGTCAACTAATCACCCCTGTTCCAAGAGATATTAAAAGTAGGCTCTAGACTAGCTAACAAATGCTAAACTAGAGAATATGCTTAAAAGAAAAGCTCGAATTGGAAAATCAACAATCAAGAAATTGATCGAATGTTTCAGTGCTGATGTCTCAGCTACTCAAGCCGG
>Ga0209211_10005351_pt1 | contig 19283 bp, 16 predicted proteins | sample RifGroA2_FD_183992 | JGI IMG/M metagenome (GOLD analysis project Ga0209211, IMG submission 183992) | Groundwater microbial communities from Rifle, Colorado, USA - Groundwater A2 (SPAdes) (version 2) | ecosystem: Environmental > Aquatic > Deep subsurface > Groundwater | place: Rifle, Colorado...
GCAGAAAGTATTTGTTTTAATCTCAAAAAAGCACTGCAATATTCACCAGCCTACAACTAAGTCTCCAAAAAAAGAAATTAATTTTATTTTTTTACATCCTAATTAATTGCATTCGTCGACAGTCCCATAGGAGATAGTAAAAACATTGTTTTTGACGAAGCTCAAAAAATAAATGATCCAGGCCTGGTTTTAAAAATACTCATAGACAACGATCCTACATTAAATATAATTGCGTCCGGTTCATCGTCATTTGATCTTGCAAATAAATTAAACGAACCTCTAACAGGTAGACACCTGAAATTTAATTTATATCCCCTATCTTTTGGAGAAATTGCGAAAGTTTTAAACCCTGCTGATTCTGAATTGGCCTGGAAAAACTGTTTATTGTTTGGCTCATATCCAAAAGTATTCACCCAAAATGGCAGTGATGAAAAAATAGATTTACTATCGATTTTAATTTCAGACTATCTTTATAGAGACCTCTTAGCCTTTAATTTGGTCAAAAACAGTCAAAAAATTCATGATTTGCTTGAAGCCATTGCCCTTCAAATTGGAAATGAAGTTTCATACCATGAGATTGGTACAAAACTTGGGCTTGATTACAAAACAATTGAGAAATATATTGATCTTCTCGAAAAAAGTTTTGTAATTTTTAGGCTTAGAGCTTTTAGCCGGAACCAAAGAAACGAAATTGGAAGAAAGGTTAAAATTTACTTTTACGATTTGGGGGTCAGAAATGCACTTCTTAACAACTTTTCAGACTTAAGACTTAGGCTTGATACAGGTGCGCTTTTTGAAAACTATTTTGTATCGGAAAAAATAAAATCCTACGAGACTAAGAAAAGAACTCCAAATATATATTTCTGGAGAACATATTCAAAAAAAGAAATTGACTTTATAGAAGAAATTGATGGAAAAATTACAGGCTACGAGGTTAAATGGTCAGAAGATAAAAAGGTTAAAAAAAGTACAATTGATGAATTTCAAAAAAGCTATCCTAATTCTGAAATTATTACCGTTACCCCCTCAAATTTTAACAGATTCATAACTTAAACTTGACTAATAACTAGACTAATTTAACAAACTAGATCTTAAAAAATTCTGAGGCTGGGATTATTTTTATTCCTTCAACTGACTTGGGAAAATCAGTTTTTCCAAAAAAAACTAAATTAAGATTGGTACAGCCTAAGACTTTTTTGGCTCTAAATAACGATTTTATTTCTCTTTCAAAAGTTTCTTCATCTGTTATGTCATAACAAGCCTGATACAACGAATCAACTTTATTGTCTTTTAGGGTAACAAAGTCAACTTCCCTATTTTTATTGTCTTTCCAATAAAATAATTCTTCATTTTCGTTTGCCAGTTCTTGATATACCAAATTTTCAAACAGTCTGCCAAAATTTTTTGAAAATTTTGTAGATAATGAAGTTAAAAATCCATTATCAATAAAATAAGTTTTTCTGGGATAGCCTAATTGGTTAATAATCTTAGGGCTAAACATCTTAAGTTCATCCATAAAATATGATGATTTTATATAGGAAATATACTTATCAATAGTGGTTTTACCAACACCCAAACCAATGCTCTTAAAGTTATTAGACAACTTTGATATAGTAATGTAGTTAGAATTAATTAAAAACTTTAAAAGGGTTTTTAATGCGTTATCATTCACTACTTTGTATCTTTCGGTTATATCTTTTTGGACTACTGTTCTAAAATATGCCTGTAATAATTCTTGTTTTTTGTCTTCAGTACTTAAAACTACTGCAGGAAGCCCTCCAAAGGTTAAAAATTCATTAAATAAAAAATCAAAACTCGAATATAATGAATCTATTTTAGTATTTTTAAATCTCAAAAACTCACTAAAATTAAGAGGGTTAACTTTTACTTCCCAAGCCCTACCCCGAAGTTCCGTAGGAAGCTCGCTACTACTCATTTTGGAACTGGATCCTGTTATAAAAATTTGAATAGATTCCGAATCTAAAACTCTACGAACCCACTTTGACCAGTTTGGTATAACCTGCAATTCATCCAAAAATAAATATTTTGGTTTTTTACCAAAAAGCGACTCAATTTCAGGTATTAGTTCCGTTAAAAGATTTGTTTCCGGCTTTATTATCCTCTCATCTTCGAAGTTAATGTAAATAACATCCTCTCTGGAATAAGTTTTTAGAAGCCTTTCAATTGCTTCCAAAAGAATATAGGTTTTGCCTACACGCCTAAATCCCGTACATACAGTTGCATTTTTAACTTTATTGTTAAGTGTTACATCCAACATAAAATCCCTCTTTATAACATTTGGGAGTTTTCTTTCCTTCCATTCAAGTAAAATTGTCCTTATTATCTGGTTCACAGGACAATATTATATGGTTTTTGTCCTGCTGTCAAGAAGTTTTAAATATTTCTCTTTTATGCTTTCTATCTCCTTTGTTTTTTTTGTTATCTTCTTCCTTCTTGTGGGCTGTTTTAAGACCATTATTCCTAGAATAATAATGATTACTAGCTCCAATACAATTAAAAGCACCGTTTTATTGTTTAAAAAGAATTCCCATAACCAATCTAAAAACGATTTAATTCGTGAAATAACAATAAAGGTTAAAGTTGTGCTTTTTGCCGACAAGTTCTCCCCCACCTTAGTCGATGCAAATATTTTATATGAAGCTCTGTCAGTCGTTGGTAAGCTAAATTCAAAACTACCATCTGTCTTTGATCTAATTTGATAGTTTGGTAGATAGTAAGCATTTGCTGTTTTTACAAGTTGTAATACTTGGTTTTGACTTTTAGCAATATAAATACTAACTTCTGAGTTAGGAGTGGTTAATCCTTTGGCAATTACTTCTTCGTTGGTTGTTAAATTATTATCACTTATTGAAAGAGTGGGAGAAAGTAAGACTGGACCTACTTCAAACGAGACCTTATCATCAACCGGCAGGGCAGGTATACAAGAAGGCTGAGTTACTCGGTTTTCTATATCTTTTGCCTGAAGGCAAAGCTCTGGATAATTATAAGTTTGGGCAGAGATATTACTAAACCTAAAATACCCATTGTCTAAAGAATTAGTTCTTTCCGATACACCAATCCCAATAAGAGAAACTTCACTAGCTACTGGTCCATAACCATATATTGAAAGTGACTGACTTCCTACTGTTGCACTAATATCAATCATAAACAACTTTTACTTTTTGGGGTAAATTTTGATTGCCAACAACAGCTTCAATTAAAAATGCTCCTGTATTTTTAGAAGAAATATCAAAAATTGCTTTTCCAGTATCATCAGTTAAGCTTTGAATGTTCTCAACATTAATTTTTGTATCAGCTATAAGATTTACCGTCTTATCAGCAATACCAAAGCCATCATTATCCAAAATAAAAACTGTGATTCTAATTAAATCACCGCTTGCTCTTGCTCGCACGGGAGACGCAAAAACGTAAGAATTTGAAATAGAAATAGAAGCCAAATTAGGACTTTTAGCTTCGGGAACAACAGAAGTCTTGTTTTTAATAAACACCAATGATACGATTAAAATCAGAATTAATACAAAAATTATAAAGATAGATCTCATAAATATAATATACTCCAATAACAAGGGCCAAAACAAGTCTAATTTGTATCTATCACTCACATTGTTTGACTGCTAGTTTTCTATATACCTGTTATAGTTTTAAATCTAAAATCCTAATTCATAACTCTTACGATTTTAAAAAAATAGCATATTTTTAACTCTTACGATTTTAAAAAGTCGAACTTATTTTTGATTAACCGCTAGCAAAGTGAAAATATAAAAACGCAAGAAATATTCTCCGCAATTTTCCGCAAATACAACAAATATTATTTATAGGCTCATAAATTATAAGCCTATAATTCAAATAAATACTATTATATACCAGTAAAATAGGTGCTTTGATGTAGTAACATCAGTAAATTCATCTGCGGTAAATAAATTATTTACTGTGTGAAACTTTTAGTTTTTAATTTTAAATTATTAATTACTTTAGCCTCTTGACAGGTTCCTGCGGTATATTATTATTAGTATAGATTAGTATAATCAATATAATCTGAGGCTAAACATAAATCATGCGGAAAATCATAGAAGACTTTTTAAAATATTTAAGCATTCATGGAGTATCTTCTAATTCACTAAAATACTACAAGTCAGATTTGGTCAATTTCTTAAATTGGACAGGGAGCAAACAAATCAACCAGGAATTAATACAAATTTATATCGAAGAAAAAAGATTAACAACTCCGACATCTACTCTTAAAAGAAGACTTTCAACACTTAGAAGTTTTGGAAATTTTCTCGGTATCAAAAAACCTATTAAATCATGGCAGGACGGTATTCTACAACGCTTTGTCAAAAAACCAAAATTACAAAATCTATTATACAAACTATTCTTTAACCGCCCAAATTGGTACAGAAGATATCATTCATATCCTTTGGCTAATTACTTACATATTGCTATTCTTGTTATATTTTCAAGTCTTTCTGCATATGCTTTGTACGATCAAGTGTTTAGGCAGGCAACACCATCTTCAGCTTTTCCAACTGCATTAACTAGACCAAATAGATATTTGTCTTTTCAGGGTAGATTAACTAGTAATTTAGGTAACCCGATAACAATTGCCACTAATGTAGTTTTTAAACTGCACACAGCTTCATCTGGTGGAAGTGAACTTTGGAGTTCTGGTATCTGTTCAATAACTCCAGATTCTGACGGAATTTTTTCAACTCTATTAGGTTCTTCTTGTGGAGCTGAAATTGCCTCTTCTGTATTTTCTGAAAATGCATCTGTTTGGGTAAGTGTAACTGTTGGGGCTGACTCTGAAGCAACTCCTAGAATTCAAATTGCTACAGTTGCTTACGCCTTAAACGCAGAGACTCTCCAAGGGTATCCTGCTGGAACAGGAACATCAACTATTCCATATCTTAATTCTAGTGGAGAATTGGTAATTGCAGCCGCTTCGCCTAAATTGCAATCTACATCTGGAACTTTTGCAGTTGAAGGTGTCGCTCTTACCATAACTACTCCAAATACATCAAATGGTGTCATAACAGTTAACCCTGATGGCACAGGAACACTAAACTTAACTTTTGAAGGAGCAGCGGCTGGCGGAGCTGTTAATGGTTTTGTCAACGCGACTAATGCAAATATAACCTCAGGTGCATTGTATGGAGGCACAGTTGCATCAGCCGTATCAGGTTATAATTTTATAGATTTTCAATCTGGGGTTTCCCCCACTTCTAAATTTTCAGTCAGCGCTGTTGGTAATACCACCATGGCAGGAGATTTAACAATTACAGGCGATGATTTATTTATGACTACAAACACTGCCAATTACTTTTTAATGGCGGATGGAACCAACTATAATCCAACCTCTCCTGCCGATGCCAGAACAGGATTGGGACTTGGGGCAGGTGGAACAGGTGATATTTGGGTAGAAAAAGCCGGTGATACCATGACAGGAGCTTTAACAAATACCCTCGCTACAGGCAATTCTCTTGTCTGGGATACTAATACTTTAATCGTAAATGCCACAAACGATCGCGTCGGTATCGGCACGACGGGGCCGGATGCCAAGTTGGATTCTTTGGCTACTACAGAACAGTTAAGACTGACCTACACGGACGGAACTGTTTATTCCAGTTTTACAACCGATTCTAATGGAGATTTAACTATTGCACCAAGTGGTGGAGATTTAAGCCTTACAGGTAATTTAACAACAACTGGAACAACAGGGTTAACATTTACAGGAGTTGGTGGGGATATTACATTTACCAATGGTGAAAAAATAGATAATGACACTAATGGAACACTGGCCTTAACAGCAACTACAACATCATTATCAGGAAATTTAAAGTTGATAGGCAAAAACATATTAGATTCAGCGGGAACATCAATGATTTCTTTTGCCGTAGATCCTACAGCTATAGACAGTTACAACGTCTTAACATATGGATCATGGAAAGTTGAAAATCCATCAACTGGTAATCCTGGAATTGCTGCTTTAATAGTTAATCAGACAAAAGCTGGGGATATTTTTACGGCAACATCTTCAGCCACAACTAAATTTACAATTGAAAATGATGGTGATGTAAATATTGTTAGTGGAGATATAACTATTGGAGGCGGAAATGTAAATACGGGAAATATTGCTTTTGTAGTTGGTGATGGAACAACAGATGGTATTAGTTTTACAACAGATGGAACAGGAAATGGAGAATATACTTTCTCAGTAGATGGTATTGGGGATGCAGATTTAGATTGGGGCACTGGAGCAGGACAAATTGATGTAACCGATGTTGAAAATGGAAGTGTAAATATCTTACTTGAAACTGAAATAGACACCTCAAGTGAACTATTAGCAATCATGGATAATGAAACTGGAACAGGAGCATTAGTTTTTGCCAATACTCCTACTCTTGTTACACCAATAATAGGCTTGGCTACGGGCACTTCATTGGATTTAGGAGCAACAACTCTTTACGGTTCAAGAGCAATAACTGTTGATACAGGCGGTGTATTAAATATTAATCTTGCTTCAGCCGCGGGTGATGATTTTACAGTGGACACCAACAAATTAGTTGTAAAAGGTGATACAGGCAACGTTGGCATCGGAACGACGGGACCCGCTTCAACTTTACACGTTGCTAGCGCAGGAACAAGAGAAGGATTGTCAACGTCGGCTGTTTTTTCTGATTCAACCGATGAAACTGAAGCGGTTTTTATTGGATTTAATTCCACTTTAGATTATGGTTTAATTGCTGCTTCTGATCTTAGCACAGCATGGAAAAATTTGGTGCTACAACCAACAGGAGGCAACGTCGGCATCGGGACGGCAACACCAGGGAAAAAATTAGATATTAGCGGGGGGCAATTAAGACTCACCGAGGGAACAGCCAACAGGTACGCACTGCTATATGAGGATGGGCTACATTTTACAAGAAGTTCTGACGGTGTTGAAACAGGCAATATAGATTACGATGGAGTTGACCAAATTACTTATAATTCGGCTGGCGGAGGAACTGGAGTAAGACATCTATGGCAAGTTAATAGTGGCGATGTAATGGCTATTGATAATTCTGGCAACGTCGGTATTGGGGATACTACTCCAGCCGCCCTCTTCACAGTTGGCAATAATGATCTTTTTCGAGTAAATTCTAGTGGAGCCATCGCCGCAGCAACAGGCATTACCTCTTCAGGAAATATTACTTTTTCCGCTGCTACTGCAGGTACTGAGGTGGGGAATGCCTGTTTTGCTTCAGGTGGTCTCCTTCTAAACGAAGCGGATGATGTCTGTGATGTATCCTCTATCCGATACAAGGAAAATATAAGTGATATTAATTATGGACTTGAAGAAATTATGAAAATGAGACCGATATCTTTCCGTCACAAAATAGATTTTGACCCAACTGACCGCAGACAAAAGATTGGTTTTCTTGCTGAAGAGATGAATTTAATTGTTCCCGAGGTAGTTACTTACGATAACGATGGTGTCACACCTAACGGAATTGACTATGCAAAATTAACTTCCTTACTTACAAAAGGAATGCAAGAATTACAAACCGAAATTATTTCGTTGTCATCTCAGATTACCATAAACGAAGTTGGGGACCTTGCAACAGCAACTTTTGCAAAAATTAAGGCCAGGATTGGAAATTTTAAACAACTTGAAACAAATTTAATCTCCCCCATTACTAATAGCGATTTAGTAATTGACTTACAACCTGATAATAATCAAGTAGCCTCGGAATTTGTTATAAAGGGCGAAAATGATGAAGTAGTTACATCTTTTGATGGACAAGGCAATGCGACTATATCTGGAACTTTGTATGCAAACAATATTGAATCAGATAAAATTAAGGCAATAGAAGACTTACTTAATGAGGTTGAAAATAACCAAGCATTACTCGCCCAAACATCAAATTGGAATACTGATACAGCAACCACTTCAGGGGAACTTATTGCTTATAGTTTGCAGACTACAGAACTGTTTGTAACAGGTCAATCTGTCATGTCAAATTTATTTATATCCGACAGTTTAACAGCTGATACATTAAATTCACTTGACTCACCGCTAGCTATTCAATCATTAGCGCTTAATCCTTTAGAAATAATGGCTGGTAAAATAAAAATTGACACAGATGGCAATGTTTACTTTAGTGGAAATGTTGAAATTGCAGGAGATTTGATAGTCAGTAATATAGTTGTTGCATCAAATTCAGCCGTCTCGGGAGAGTCAGAGCCCACTCCCGAGGCGCTAAACAACGAAATTACCACAAACTCAATTGCTGGGAAAGCAATTTTACCAGCTGGCCAATTAGAAATTAAAATTAATAATTCTAAACTGAAAGTTGATAGTCTAATTTATGTTACACCTGTCTCCTCTACTGAAAACAAGGTTCTTTATGTAAAATCTAAGGATGTTGGAAAATTTACAATTGGGTTCAATGAACCACCGCTTGACACAGATGTAGAATTTAACTGGTGGATAATTGAACTTAAAAATGATATTATTTAAATAATATGAGAATTCTTAATTTTCTGGAGAAATATTTAATCTATCTAGGACTTTTTTTACTTCCATTAATTTTTATCCCTCAACTTTCAAGCCCATTTGATATCCCTAAAATCGCTACCTTAATTGTTATTACGGTTTTAGTATTATCCATTAAACTTACAAAAATAATTATTAGCAAAAGTTTCGGATTAAGCAGCAATAAATATGATTTAACAATACTCTTTATATCAATTATATATTTACTATCCTCTTTTCTAAAAGCGTCTAATAAAGTCGAGTCTTTCTTTTTACCTGGAGTTACTGGATTTATTATTTTGGGTAGTATCTTTTACTATTTAATTAATCAGCTCAATAATGAAGATAGAAAAAATATTAAGTACACTTTACTTTCTTCTTCACTTCTTGTGTCAGTTATGCAGTTATTTTCATTTTTAAAAGTTTTTACATGGCTTCCATCATCGACTACAGGCAATTTAATAACTGCAGTTATTTTTTTAATTGCACTACTACCTATTGTAGTATATGAATTAATCCGTAATGGTAGCGTTTACAAAAAAATTCTAATTATGTTTGTTGGTCTATTTATGGTTTCGAGTATTATTTCTTCAATTTATTTAATGTTGCCAAATAGAGAAAATTCATTTAAAAATCTTTCCTACTCTACAGGCTGGCAAATTACAACTGACTCCATTAAAATTAGTCCGTTTATTGGTATCGGACCAGCCAACTATTTAGATGCTTTTAACAAATTTAAACCGCTTTCATATAATTCAGGTGAAAACTGGGCTCAAAAATATTATTATGGCCCAAGCTTACTTTTAACAATTGCTTCCGAAACTGGAATTTTAGGATTATCTTTGTTTTTAATATTATTTTTTGTAATAATAAAAGGCTTCAAAACTTCAAATCCATATCACATATCAGCAATAATTTTCTTTATCGGGGTAATATTATTCCCAGTTCTTATTAGCTTAATTCCAATTATCTTCTCGGTTATATCATTAACTAACGACGATATTAAAAGAATAAATAATAAATTCATATCCAACCTGCCATCATTTTTAATTACAATTCCTTTATTTATTATAATTACCTGTCTATTCTATCTGTCACTAAGAGTGATACTTGCAGAAATAAAATTTACCGAAGCAATTAAATTTTTAAGTTCTGGTGATGGAATAAAAACATACCAATACATAAACTCTGCTATCAAGTTAAATCCGTACTCTGATAAATACCATTTAGCTGCGTCAGATATAAACTTAAGGATTGCAAAAAATTTGGCAGACAAAAAAGACTTAACCGACGACGAAAAATCATCAATTACGAAATTAATTCAACAAACTATTGTTGAAGGAAAAGCATCAGTGACTTTGAATAAAGACAGATCTTCTAACTGGGAAAATTTAGGAAATATATATCAGTCAGTAATGGCTTTTGCTAAGGGAGCAGATAATTATGCTCTCCAAAGCTATAGTCAAGCAATATTTTTGGATCCCATAAATCCAAACTTAAGAATTAAATTGGGCGGAATATATTATTCTCAAAAGAAGTATGAAGAAGCAATTGATATTTTTAAATTAGCAACTTTAGCAAAATCTGATTATGCAAATGCACATTATAATTTAAGCCTTGCATACAAAGAAAACAAAGATTTTACTAAAGCAAAAGATGAAATGAATATAGTTTTAAAACTTATAGGCAAAAATTCAAAAGATTATGACTTAGCTTTAAAAGAACTTGAAAAAATAGATGAATTAACAAAACCAGAACCCATCCCGGAGCCAATTATTGACCCACAAATTGAAATCACTAATTGACAAATTAATTATAGTTAGTGTAAGATCACAACTAATGGTAAAACAAACGAAACAGGTAATAGCAACTAAGGAAAGAAGTCTTGTCTTTTTTGACATTGATCAAACTAGAAAAGAAATGGCTCATTCTATAAACGAGTCGGTTGCCGTATCAATTTTGGCTCTTGTGTTATTTATTGGTGCCCCATCAGTCTTTCCGGAGATAATTAATCCCTATCTTCCCTCCTCATTGAAAATAATGCAGGCAATAGTTGCAACACCGTTCATCTTTTGGCTAATAACTGTGATGTCTAATATGGTTAGATATTTTAGAATTTTGAAACTTCAAGACATGCTTACGAAGTGATTTTATGTACTTTGTGTTCATCAATAACCGCTTCTTGATAGCCTGTATTTCTTGAAATTCTTAATGTTAAAACTATAAAGATAACTACGATTATGAAAATACCAAGCACTTGTGTACGAAAAGTCTTATAAGTAAACATCAAAAGATCTTTTTCTGGAGTTACAACTACAAGTTTCCAGAGTTGGTCAGAAACATTAATAGGAGCAGAAGAGATAAGATATGGCTCGAGTTTATTGTTTTCAAAGTTGGGCATTGCTAGTTTCAATTTAGTCTCGTCTGGTTTTTGCAAATCTTCCAAAATAACTTCAATGACTTTATCTTTACCTAAAAAGTCAGTAATAAACATATTTTGAATGTTTTTGCCAGTTAGTTCTTGTATATCTGAATAGATAATTTCTCCTTTATTGGTAGTTAAATAAACTCTTGAAGAATCTAAAACTTTTAAATTATTAATGTACACATTAGCAAGGTCTGATAATAAAATTGATACGACCAAAGAACCATTAAACTTGCCATTTGAATCAAGTAAAGGAACTGCCACTGGAAAAATATAATTGCCTTTTGAGGCTCCAATTTTTGAAACAACAGGCGGAAAAACTCTATATTCTCCCCTTTTTGCAGTTTTAGACCAATCAAAATAATCTCTGGATGATATATCCGATCCAAGATCTTTAATTCCTAATGTATTTGATATTCTAATAACAACACCTTGTCTATCTGTAACAATAATCCCTGTAACATCTGATTTGGACCATAATTTAATAAATTGGTCAAGATTTTCCTGATTGGGGTTATTTGAAAGTATTACTAAGTTATTACCAATTAGGCTTAAGAAGCTTTCGATTGAATTTGCCCCAGCTCTTACTGCCATTTGCTGTCTATGTTGTATCTGTTCAATTAATGAATTCCTTGATGTTTTGTTAAAAAATATAAACAAAAAAATTACTGAAAAAATTAAAAATAAGCTGCTAATTACGAATGGATTTTTTGTATACTTAGTCATGATACATGCTAGCGCATTAAAATAATGCTATATTTAAGAGTAACATAAAATTATGGAAAAATATGGGAGAGTTTTGATCATTATTTTCTTTTTGTGCCTAATTAACTTGGCGCTAACTTTTTTTGTGATCAATAAAATTAGCATTCAGTCTGAACCAAAACCAACCACTATTGCAATAGTTACCAAGACTTCCCCAACACCGTTTGCTAAAACAACTATTGTTACAGATTCGACAGATATAAAGTCTGATTTAAACACAATAAAGGCAGAAATTAGGGCTTTGAGAGAAATACTGGAAACAACGTTTAATACAAATGAACCATGAATAAATTAGTAATATTAATATTAAGTTTAATCTCAGTTTTTATTCTAATTAGTGCAATTTTAAGTAATTCCTATGTATCACTTCTATTTTTACCAATCCCCTGTTATTTTATTGCGACCTTAATAACTGAAGGGAGTGAATTTGATTTGGACAGTTCCAAAAAAACTGGTATCTTTTACCTTGGCCTAATAATTATTTTGGTACTAATCTCAATTGCAAAAATAATATGAAAAAATTAATAATTTTGTATTCATTTGTGATTTCATCTTTTATGGTAATCTCTGGAATTCTAAATGCAGGTAATATCGCTGAGATTGCAAGTGCTGTTATGCTTTTCAGTCCTTTAGCCTTCTACTTTACTGTGTTAATGCTACCTAGAAAAAGACATGCAATTGCTGACATAGAACCAATCTTAGATATTATCCCTGATAGTCTCAAAAGAATTAAAAATCCTGATTATGACCCAGAGAGACGAAAATTCTTAAAACTAATTGGTGCTGCGGGAGGATCACTCTTTTTGTTGGCTACCTTTACCAAACGGGCTGAGGCTTCCTTTTTTGGCAGTATGCCAGGGCCTGGAACCATTTCAATTAAAGATAGTTCAGGTGTAAAGATTGATCCGTCTGAAAAACACCCCACCGATGGCTACAACATTACTGAAATTGATGACTCGGGGCTTGATACCTACTACGGTTACGTTAATAAGGATGGTGCTTGGTTTATACAAAAAGAACTTTCAACTGGAGCTTATAGATATACAAAAGGGTCCTCTGACTTTACTAACGCCACTACAGGCTGGTCAAATAAAACAAATTTAACATATAACTACTTTAATGAGGTTTTTTAGGAAATATCTTTAATAAGAACTGAAGGCAAATCATCGATCATTCTCCAACAACTTTTGGGTAAAAACATCTTCAATTCACGTTCTAAGCGCTTTTTATCTTGTTTTCTTACTTTTTCAATTATTTTATTTCTTTGTTCGACACTAATATGTAATTCTTTCCTTAATTTTTCACTTACATGAATAAAATGTAAATCAAAAAAATCCCTCGGTTTAGCTCTCTCAATTAAAGCATTAACTTTTTCACCAACCATGGTTTTTTTATCCAAAAGTAACATTGTATATGCAGGCACCAAGTCTGATGAAATCAGCAGGACATCTGCTTTTTTCTTTTCTCGATCTTTAAATGAAATTTGGTTTTTTATTTCAATATCCTCACCAAATATATTAACTGTAATGTTGGCAAGATAACCACCGCTTGTGTTTTTGGCTTCTTTTAAATCTAAATTTATTCCTTCACTTGATAAATCATAAAGAACTTCTTTTAAGACTTTTTCATAAGTCGTCCCATTATGAACACCAGTAAAATCTAAATCTTCTGAAAACCTGGGGCTCCCGTACGCAATTCTATACGCAGTCCCTCCTTTAAATAAATAGTTTTGACTCCCCTCTTTTGTATAAAAACTCCTTAAGAAGAGATTTTGAGTATATTCTCGCAAAATATTTTTATAGCTAGTTTCTTGTTTTATGGCATATTTCTCTAATTGTATTTTATTGATCATATTCTTTAAATTTTGACATGGAATAATTAATTAATCCCTTCTTCGAAAAAAGTTTAAGATAGCTTTTTAATTTATTAAGATTGATTTTTGACCAATCCATGCGATCATTGTATTCTCGTTTTTTTAAAAAGTTTAGATATAACATATCTGCAACAGCTTTTTCCGAATGTGCTATATATACAATTTCTCCTTCTAGCATTACAGGTCCGTAACCCAAAAAGGCATCTTTTTTTATTTTAAAATATGCAAATCTTTTGTTCATGGTTTCAAATTCTTTAGTAGATTTGGAAGTTACTGAAGTTATTGAATACACTGTCTCCGGAATTAGATTGTAGTAAGAAAGTGCAGTATCTAAAGATATGTAAGAGGGAAAATATAATTTGTTTGCAATTGTAAAATCGTTAACCGCAATGTTTGCTAATGTAAATAGCCCTGCCTTTAATCTTATGATTCTTCCCTTACTTACATTGTACGAAAGAAAACCGTTTACGGCACGTTTATTTGAGTCAAAAATTACCACCAATTCCCTAGCAGAAAATATGGGGGTATTTTGAAATGAATAATACTTATTAAGCTCATATAGATTTAACTTTAACATAATTTTATGATAAAACTAATTTGTAACTTTGTCAAGTATGGAGATCTTAATGTAAAGCTACAAGAGTTTAATTATTTCACTACTTTCTCCATCACAACTTGCCCAAATTTATTTACTATCCATGTTGTTGGTAAACCAAGAACAACTTCAGTGGGACTAATATTTGCGGTGCAACTTAAAACGTACGCATCCGATGTGTTTTGTAAAAAAATTAATTAAACACAAGAATTTAATGAAAAGCATTGGAATGGGAAAGGTGGCTGAACAAAAATTCTTTTTAGTATACAATAAATGTGTAATGAAAAAGACACCCGATAATCAAATTGATAAACAGATTGGTCACCCTCTACAGTTTAGAAGCAGTAATCGCCGTCGGATATCGCGTAAATTCTGAAAGTTATTAAAAAATAAAAATTAAAAAATGGCAACATTTACACTGTCAGTAGACACAAATATTGACGCTTTAACTAGTAAGGCTGGTGGCGATACTTATAACACAGCGGGTTTTATTTTGACCATTGACCAAGACAGTCGCGTAGGTACAAATCAAACCACTTCTACAACTCTAGGACCAGTTACTATCACAGCTGCTACAGGAGGAGCAGTAAATATTGATGGAACCGCTATCTGGATGATTCCATATACAGGCGGGTCTGGAAACGTTCCTGCTTGGAATACTGCAATTACCGACGGTGGAGCAGGGGGTGGAACAGGAAAGCTAATTGGTGTCCATTCAGCCCTAACAGCAGCATCAACTGCAACAGGCGCCGCTATGCCTGCAACTGGATTTATCAGAGTTAAACAAAAATCAGGAACCTATACTGCTAATGCATTAGGCGGAATTACAGCAACAGCATCTGATGCAGGTAGAATTGGATGGTTAGAAATTGTGGGTGATGAGGCGTCTACTGTTACAGCCAATCGTCTAGGATCTGTAAATATTACAGGAGCATGGTATTCAATTGGTACAACTTCTGGAGCTTCAAACCAAACAATGCAAATTCCAAACAACGGACTATTGCGCTACGCTGCTGGTGTTTTTATAGAAAAAACAGCGGGCCAAGCAGACTATGAATTCTATCCAAATGCAGGCACGACAACTACCACTGGTACTGAGGCAACGCGTGGTAAAGTTGTTTGGATTGATAACACAGGACTTGTCAGAATTGGAAATTCAGGTGCAGCAACAAACGGTTATACCCCGGCATCTGGCCTCGCGGTAGTTATTGGTAATATATTTTTTGAAAACTGTACAACTGCGGCAAGAACTGCCAATGTAATCCCAAACGCAACAATTGCTACAAGATATGACTTTACAACAACTGGCGGAGGTGTAGTTAATGTTGATAAATGTAATATGGCTTGGTATTTTTCCATGTCTCAGGCTTATTCTGTAGCTGTAAGTAATTCTAGTTTTGTTGACGGTATCCTACTTTCGGAAGTAGCTACAGAAATGACACTTTCTAAGGTGGGTGTTGGTAATAAGCCAACTACAGCACTTTTAATGTCCCCGCTAACTATGACTTATTGTTTTGCTGGAGGCATATTTACAGATTGTGTCTGGGCTAGAGTTTCTATGGCAGCATCAGGAGCACATACAAACACACTTACAGACTGCACTGGTTTTACTTTTTTAAGAGATACTATTCGCGCAAACACAATAAAAGGTAATGCCACGACCTATGCAGTAATTGCAACTCGTTTAAAACAGTGTACATGGACAAATCCGACAATTATTCAAGGTCCAATGAACTTTGTAACTTGTGATGACATTGCCGTAACTGACATTATCTATGCTAACTGTGTATCAGGAACAACAGTTACAACTTATGCAACATATTGGTATTTACTTACAACCAACACAATTAACTGCACCTTTTCGGGAGGAACAATGCCTGTAACCAATACCCAGCCATATACTGCCCTACTCTCTGCTTCAACTGGTTGTGCAAATATTAGACTTAGAAGTATTGGAACACGTGGTTCACCTGTAACCTTTGGTTCCGCAAATGCCTGCGGACTTGTTTATAACGTAGCTACAGCTTGTTTTGATTTCAAAATTCAACAAGTTTATGTATCAAATACGCGTACAGGAATAATGACAGGTGACAATTCTTGTAAAGGAATTTTAGAGGAACATGTTTTTGGGGATTATGCAGACGCAGTTGACGTCATGGCTGTTCTTAATTTAGAAAGGAAAGCAATGGGAGGAACAGGAGCCTTAACTGCACAAACTTCTGTTTATGGCACACATTGGAGAGACGGATTTACTGGAACTACTGCAGGCAGAATTGCAATTTTAATGAACGAGGCAACAACAGAAACTAATTCACAAATAGCACTTTCAAATGGTGCAGCTTTTACTTCAGCAGGTGGACTTTATATGCCTATTGTTGGACATTCTGCGACCTTCACTATGCCGAACTATATGTTGGGGCACACTTCATTTGCGAATTCAGCTTTAGTAATGGCAGGTGGAACCGCAACTAATTATACATATGACTATGCAATTGACAAAAATGACGGTAACGGCTTTTCTACATTAACTACCTCAAATTATACTGCCACAACTTTAGGAACTGCTTTAAACGGTATCACAGGAATTGATGCATCTCTTGGTTTTAAACTTAAACTAGAAATAACAACGGGAACAACAAATGCAACAGCAATTACTTCTGTTTATATGACCACAGTTAGTTCGACAACAGCACAAGACTATTTATATCCACTTGATCTTACAGTAATTACCATAAACAATCTTGTGGTTGGCTCAAGTTATGAAGTCTATAATATTACAACCTCAACAACTTTGGCCACGGGAACGGCAGCCACTTCAACCGTTGAAATATCTGGTGTTGCAAGTAATGGTGATATAATTCGAGTTAGAGTTAGAAAATCGTCCACTGCACCTAAATATGTTCCCGTCGAGACACAATCTATTGTTGCAAATCTTATTGCAAGTGTTTATGTTAATCAAATTGAAGACACTGTGGCATGATTACAAAAGATATCAGACTTAAACTTGTTTTAATTTCTTTATTTTCAATTATTCCTTCAATTATCTTTATTTTTTATCTAAATTCAGATGCTAAAAATAATAGCCGAGATGAAGCATATAAAAATCTTACATCTATTGCCAATTTATATTCTTCAGAACATTCACAAGTGGTTGAAAATGCAAAACATTTATTAATTGCGCTTTCTGCATCAAACGAAATTCAAACCGAGGGTTGTAATAAATTTTTAAAATCATTATTAACTAAATATCAACGCTACTCTAATTTTGGAATAGCAGATAAAAAAGGTAATGTTTACTGTTCTGCTGTACCAAACAATAATTTAAATATTAAAGATACTATTTTTTTTAAAAATTCACTACTCGAAAAAACATTTTCAATTAGTCAATATAGAATAAGTCCTGTGACAAATAACCAAGTACTATCATTTGGTTATCCATATAAAGATGGTGTTATATATTCTTCAATTGATATCAATTGGCTTAACGATACGACCGAGAACATATCTGATGATTCTAGGCTTAGTACACTCGTACTTGATGCAAACGGTACCATCTTAACAAGATTCCCCTATTCTGCTGAATGGATTGGTAAAATCTATCCAGATCAAAAATTTATTGATGAAGTTTTAAAAAACAAAGAAGGAATAAGTAGCTCCTATGGAGTTGATAATATTAAAAGAGTAAATGCTTTTAAGAATTTAGCAGATGGTAATTTATTTGTAATAGTAGGAATTGCAGAAAACGAAATTTTTAGAGATGGCCAAAACCACTTTTTTGTTAGTATTTTGCTACTAATTTTAGTTGTTATTTTAAGTTTTATTTTATCATGGATTATGGGTTCTAAATTAATATTAAACGAAGTTAAATCAATTGAAGAAACTTTAAAACTAAAGGATGATTTTATGTACCTGATGTCACATCAAATAAGAACACCCTTAACCTCAATTAAATGGTTTAGTGAAATTTTATTATCTAAAAAGACAAAGGACAAAAATATAATACGAGATATACATACATCAGCAAAAAATGTTATTAGTTTGGTTTCTATTATTTTAGACATTACAAAAATTGAATCAGGCAAAATCAATTTTCAAAAAGAAAAAATAAACTTAAGCAGTTTAATAAACATAGTTAAGAAAGATCTTTCTAAATTACAAAAATCTAAGGAGTTAATATTAATAATTAACATCAGTAAAGAATCAAATGAAATAACGGTTGATGCAAAATTATTTAAACAAGTGTTTATTAATATTATCGGAAATGCATACAAATATTCAAAATACGGTGGAGTAATAGTAATTTCTATCAAAAATGTTAAAAATTTTATTAATATTTCAGTAAAAGATAATGGTATTGGCATACCAGATGATGAAAAACTTAAAATATTTAAAAAATTCTCAAGAGGAAGTAATGCAACAAAGCAATCACCTGACGGTTCAGGGCTTGGACTTTACTTAACAAAATTAATAATCGAAGCTCATGGCGGGAATATCGATTTTAAATCAAATAAAAATGAAACTGTTTTTTATTTTTCAATTCCTAATCAAAAATGATACTCCACGGGCTAAAGCCCGTGGTATCTTTTCCTATACAAGCTTTGCTTGACCAAAATCGTGGGAGTTTTGATATTTTATATACTTTCTAATTGTTTCCTCATTTCTTCCTACTGAACTAACAAAGAATCCATTAGCCCAAAGAGAACGCACATGTTGCAGGAACTCAAAATGCATGCGCAGTTTCTTTGATGAAATTCCTTTTATGTAACCTACTACTGAACTAATTGAATACTTTGGTGGTATTTCAATCAGCGCATGCACATGATCTTTTTGAATATTTATTTCATGAATATGTACGTCTGGATACCTATCAATTACTGAAGTTTTTATAATTTTTTCAAGATATTTAGAAACCCCACCAACAAACACTTTCCTACGATACTTAGGTATCCAGACTATGTGATACCCCAACTCATATGCAACATGTGCTTGTACTTTTGTGTCCACATTCCCATTTTAACATCTTAATTCCACTCATTTGGGCTTCTTCCTCCATGGGCTAAAGCCCATGGTATCAAGATTGGATTAATGA
>Ga0209211_10005352_pt1 | contig 19283 bp, 16 predicted proteins | sample RifGroA2_FD_183992 | JGI IMG/M metagenome (GOLD analysis project Ga0209211, IMG submission 183992) | Groundwater microbial communities from Rifle, Colorado, USA - Groundwater A2 (SPAdes) (version 2) | ecosystem: Environmental > Aquatic > Deep subsurface > Groundwater | place: Rifle, Colorado...
TGCGTCAGATGTCCGCGCGACAGTGATGTCCGTTCGATCATTTTTCGGGCGTGCCATCTTCGTTTGCACTTCTCCATTCGTCGGAATGATGGCAGATGCTCGTTCAATTCCATTCGCTCTTCTAACGACCGGACTCATTGGCGGCGCTGTTCTCCTCGTTGTATTTACTGTCATGCGTTCGGTTTGGCGGAATATACCCGCATGAAGGGAAATGATCATCATTGTTCATGAAAAACTCCCCCGACCACGAAGATCGGGGGAAGTACCTTTGCATCCGGTAATTCAGGCCGTGACAGCAGTTTCTTTCTCATTAGCCAAGAAGATAAGGGCATCAATGGCGTGGTCGACGCTTTTGCGGAATGCGCTCACAGGAGCGCTTGAGTGACTGTCCTCGTAATTGAGCGCTCCGCACCATTCCTGTCCCAAGTCCCTGGCCGCCTCGTAGGCAAACTGGCGAACGCGTTCCGGATCTTTGGAACTGATAGACAAACGAATGCCTTCGCTTGAGAACCCATGCCCCGAATAGTCACTGTACGCCAGCTTGATTGTAAGTCCCCACTGTTCACGAACTAGATGGAATTGGTGAGGTGCATGCGTTACGAATGTCGGTCTGCCGTATCGGGTTCCAAAAATCGGATCCCAACAGGCGTCCAAAAACGCGAGCATCTCGTCCCGCCGGTTGTGCAGAATCTGTGCCGAACGAGAGGCGACTTGTATGGCTTTGATCGCTTCTTCGTCGAGCTCCCTTGGCACACTGGCGAATGCATGTAGCATGATCTGCCAGTTTTCTGGTGTGGCTTCTCTCGAAACCGAAAGGTGATACTTCATCACAAACCTCCTTCAAAAAATGTTGCGCGGTGTCTCTGCCACAGATGTTGTGGACGGTAGTTTCCGCGCAACACATTCATAAATGAACACGCAGCGCGAAAACCACCGCTTACCTGAATAAACGTGTTGCAAAGGAACAACCAAGGCTTGACCTTGGAATGTTAATTATTCCTTACAAACTTATCTTTGTCTACAGAAATGCCAAAAATAAGTTATCGGCTAATTTTATGCTGTTCGGCCTCTTTCATCGAATCTGCCAGGAAGAGCCCTTAAAAGGCTTAACATGCCATTCTTTACACTTTCATGAAAATCCAAGTCGCTTGCCGGCCGCCTGTTCTCTGCATTCTTTAAATACAATCCCATGCTGTTAACAATTGCAGGGCAAATCCGCCTGGGCAAATCTGCCTTTGCCAAAGACTTGTTTAATCTTGCTTGGCGCCCCGGCGAGCTTGAACCGGAGACCGGCAATTGCAAACCATGCGCCATAACCCCGTGATTTTGGAAATATGGGTGGCTTCTCGCCACATCCTCTAGGCCTGCTTTCATGCCCAATGGAAATAAACTCTGCATGTACTGGCTCAAATCCGGTTCTTCAACGTGCTCAATGTTTCGAACGCTTATCAAAGCGCTTATTTCTGAAATAATTCTTGCAAGAGCATTGTCGTTTCCCGTTCCCCGGTACAGCATCAAGACAATTTCCTGAATATCTCCGGAATTCTCTCTTATCCGGCTGGACACGGAAGCAATTCCAAAGCCGGCAGAAGCAATCCTGTCAATAATTTCACTGTCTTCTCCGAACTGGTAATACATGCAAATGCGCAAAGCGTAACGTTTTGCGTCTGCGGAAAAATCCGGGCTTTTAGATACATCAACCTCTCCGCCAGCCGGAAAATCATGCGCTACTGAACTAAAAACGGAGTTAACTCTGATTCTCTTAACCAAGCCTGAAATGGTTCTGGCAACTGCAATAACAACATCCAGATTTTCTCCGTCAGCAGACAGTTTCACTATATTCGGGTTGCTGAGATTCACATGGCCGCCAATCCTGCATATTTCACCGGTAAATTCCCGCGCATCTTCGTGCATCTGGTTAACAACAAGGCGCACATGGTGCCGAGCCGCATCCTTGACTCTGTTCACGCGCAACACCGAATCTATTTTCGCAAGATAATCCTCAAGCGGCTTCGCCTGATTAATATGCAAAAGGCTCCTGCTTCTTTTTGGCACTGCCATTGTCATTTCCGTTGTGCCGAGCAATTCCCCAGGAACAATGGAATAATCGGTCAACGGCATTTGATTGCCCCAAAACATGCGAAGCACATCCGCAGTTTCATCGGCTTCTCCGTTCAGCGTTATTCTTAATACTGTTGATTCCAGATCGGCGGAAGATTCTTGCTCTGTTAAGTTTGTTTCATGTGAAACCATAGGCAGGCGATTGTATTGTTTGATTGCGGTTTGTCAATCAATGTGTGGCGGGTCACGCCTCACATGCGAGGCATGGCGGGACCGACCCCACTCCACTTCGTTTCGTTAGGGGTCTCCTCGGAAGTTTCTGAATTCTGGAATGTTTTACTTGGCTATTGAATTCTGGCGGGACCGACGAGGTTCGAACTCGCGACCTTCCGCGTGACAGGCGGACGCTCTAACCAGCTGAGCTACGGTCCCACGATAGTATGAAGAATGAACAATACAAACTTTTTGATGCTGACCCGTCCCCCGTAGCCCGAAGGGCGAAGGGGGAAGCTACGGTCCCACGATAGTATGAAGAATGAGCAATACAACAGCGGCAAAAAGGTACTATAAAACGTATTAATCCACAATAATTTACGCACCGTTTCACTGCAAATACAACAGCGGATTCTTCTTAACTCCCTTCAGAACAACCTCGAAATGGACATGGATGCCGGTCGCGCCGTATACGAGGCCGGAGTTCCCCATGTTCGCTATGTACTGCCCGCGCGCGATATTGTCACCAACATTCACAAGCAGTTCCTTGTTGTGGGCATACCGCGTTATCAATTCGTTCCCGTGATCGATTTCAATCACGTTCCCGAACCCCCCGTTCCACCCGTAATCGGCGCGTATGACTGTCCCTGCTTCCGCCGCAAAAATCTGGCCCCCGCCTTTTTCCTGCATATCAAGAGCGTAATGGCCCGGGTTAAAGTACTGCGTAATGAAACAACTTGATGAACACGGTTTCTGCAAAACTCCGACTGTCGGGGCAGAAGTGAACTCCGTCGGATTTTGTTCTTGCGAAGGCTTTTGAGCCGGTTTTTCCTGCTCGGGTTTATTTGCGGCAGCAACTATCTTGGGCTTTGCGGACAACGGCTGTTCCGCAGTGGCAACAATTTTCGGTTTTCCGATTATCGGCTTGCCTCCTGGGATGATGAGTTCTTGTCCTGCAAGAATGAAACCTCCTTTTATACTGTTTTGCTCGATAATATCCTGCTCTGGAATCCCGTAGAGTTCGGATATTCCTATAAGGGTCTGGCCTCGGCTGACGTTATGCAGAACTCCATTCACGGGAAGAACAAGGATTTCGTCGCCCGGATGAATCACATTTTCTTCGGCAAGCTTATTCGCCCACCTCACCGTATCGGGGGAAATCCCGTATCTGTTCGCAAGTTTTTCAACGCTCTCACCTTCTTTTACCGTATGAATTATTCCTTTTGCGTAAGCTCTCCTGGACCCCTGATACGTAATGGATGCTGACTTGAGCAAAAACCCCTCTTCGACAAGCAAAAACTGGGAAGTGGCCACGGAAACTTCTTGAAAAGCCTGAGCCGTCTTTGGAACGTATGGCGGAAGAAGCGTACCAAATACGAAAACAAGCACGCATATCAGCCTTACGCGCTTTAAAAGCCATTTATGAGCAGGGGTCGCTTGAAACACAAGTGCCTTGGGATATTAGAACAGTTTGCTTCCTGTCGCAGACATTTCGACAATTGTTTCGCCTGATCCGCCGCTTTTGCTTCCGTTTGACATATTGTTTGCGCCGATTTTTCCATTCATACTTTTCAAAACAGAAAGAATTTTTTCCATATCCGTATACCGCCTGTCTGAATGCAGCAGTACTACCACGTATTCCTTGCCTCCGTATCTAACAAATGAAATAAGGCATTGTTTAGCACCGCTTGTGGTGCCTGTTTTGCCGGCAAAAACAGAGGTGTCCGTATGCAAAAGCGCGTTGGTATTCGTGAGGTCAACAGGCTGTCCGCTTAAGCTGTATATTCGCTTATATTTTGTTCCCATAAGCTTTCGTATGTCTTCCCTGCGAAATGCAAAAGAGGCAAGCCATGCCAAATCGCGCGCAGTCGACCATTGGTCCGGCGAATCAAGCCCCATTGAATTTGCAAATTGCGTGCCGCTGAGCCCCAATGCCCTCGCTCTCAAATTCATTTCATCTGCGAAAGCCTCCTCTGAACCGCTGTGATAAACTGAAAGCGTGTAAGCGGCATCGTTGGCGGAAGCTATCAGAAGCGCGGAAAGCAAATCGCCGACCTTGAATTCTTCTCCTACAGGAAGATATGAGCTGTTTCCCTCGATGTTTGCCGCATCCCTCGGAACCCTGACTCGTTCATCGAGTTTATGGTTTTCGGCGATAATAAGCGCGGTCATTATTTTCGTCAGGCTCGCCATCGGATATTTGCCGTCTTCCCGTATCCCGAAAACTTCTTGCCCGCTTGATAAATCAATGACTATCGCGCCCGAAGCGGAAAGCCGCTCGGAAAACTGCAGGCGCTCCGAGGGAGGCGCAATGTCAATGCCGGCCAGAGACGGCGAGTCGGCGCTATTGGAAGATATGGAGACCGGCAAAATTCCGAACAGCAAAGCAGCTATCAGAGTTTTGTACATCTTGACTAGGATATATGATTGGATATTGAGGTAAAGAGAAACGTCTTAATTCATTTAGCGCTCGGAATATGGAAGTCAAGAAACGAAATGGAAATTATTTATAAACAACTCTGTCAGATAACCTCAAATCTATATAGCTTTCCACCTTGCTGATATCGGCGTTTCTAAGCAAAGTCTTGTATTTTTTCAGCTGTTCATCGACAGATGAAACCCTGTCAAACCACAATTCGATTCCTTTTTCAATGCCTATGTGGTATTCCTGCGCCCTTAGAAACACGGTCAAGTCGGTGATCGTGTGGCCGAATTGTTCCGACAGCGATTTTTCCGCACTTTCCACCTCGGAAAGAAATTCTGCACTGATCAATTTGTCGCCTTTAACCGGCCTTACACCCCAATCAACCAGTTTGATAACAGGAAGATTTTCCTCCGCCTGAAGCACAGGAGCCGTAACGTACGACCCTTTGCCGGTTATGAAATCTGCAATGGCGCCGGTCTGCGATAAATCCGATGCTTCCTCGCCGGGACCCAGTATCGCAAGCCTTGCATACAGCGGATCAAGCTCAACAAGCACATTAAGCCGTGAAGGATAATTTTTTTTAACTGCCGCTTTGTTTATGTCATCAATTGAATCCTTTAGTGTTTTTGTGATTTCATGCGGAGAAATGAAAAATAAGTGCCTTCCAAAAAACGGGGAAAGAATCCGCTGAACCTCTTCTATGTCCAGCCTTGCATTTGCCCTCGTAACGCGTATCTCCCTTATCTTTAGCAGAGGCGAAAAAGACAGCAGGCCGAAAAAAAGAATCACAAGCGACGCAAATATCGCAATCAGCCACTTTAGCGAGCTTTTAATCCAAACTTTTACGGTTTTTATTCTTTTCCTGCGAAAACGATTTAGAAAATCATGCAAACGCCTGCTTCTGGAATATTTCCTGCGCCTTTGTATCAGAAGCTTTGTTTCACGGGATACCGGTCTGCTAAAGCGCTTTGGGATTCTGCGGGCGGGGATGAGCATAAAATGATTTTAGCTGATAATGACATCTATCGTTACTACGTTACTACGTTACTAAGTTACTACGTTACTAAGTTACTACGTTACTAAGTTACTTCGTTAAGTTTTGCTTGCGAACGTAGTTACGTAGTAACGTAGTAACGTAGTAACGAAGTGTATTCCATCATGTAAAATCAATATGTAAACTCTTAACATGAGGATAGCGATTATCGCCGACTGGCTCCCCGTATACGCGGGCGCGGAACATGTGATTGCGGAATTCCGCCGACTGTGGCCGGACGCCCCAATATTCACTTCTGTGGCAAATCACGGGCGCTTGGGTCCGCTTGACGAATCAGAAATGGTACAAGCTTTCAGGCAGGCATCACCGGATTCTACTGCCTCTCATGCCGAAAGCCATGGAAGAATTCGACCTCGGCGGATTCGACGTTATCTTGAGTTCATCACACGCAGTCGGAAAAGGAATCATCCCGCCCAGCGCCGCAAAACACATATGTTATTGCCACACGCCCATGCGTTACGGATGGGAAATGGAAAATGAATATTTGAAAAACTCCAGGATCCCGAAAATATTCTGGAAACGCATAAAGAAAACTTTCAAACAAATCCGCCGTTGGGACATGACGACCGCCAAACGCGTCGATGTGTTCATTGCGAACTCAACCTCTGTCGCAGACAGAATTAAAAAAATCTATAACCGCGATTCGGTCGTTATCCACCCTCCCGTATCAGACAGGTTTTTTGCTCAAAAAACCAATCCTACTGCGCTACTGCGCTACTGCGCTAAAAAAGAATATCTTGCTCTCGGCCGCCTCGTTCCCTATAAACGCTTCGACTTGCTCATCGAAACCGCGAATCGTTTTCAGATATTTTTGAAAATAGCCGGCGAGGGGCCCGATGAAGGAAGGCTTAGGCGCATGGCGGGGCCGACTGTCTCGTTCACAGGATTTGTCAATGAAAACGATTTGATCAAAACTTATTCGAACGCAAAAGCGCTTCTATATCCGCAGGAAGAAGACGCCGGTATCGCCCCGCTGGAAGCGCAGGCGTGCGGGACTCCGGTTATCGCCTTTGGAAAAGGAGGGGCGCTGGATACGATCGGAGAAAACCAGACTGGAATATTTTTCCATGAGCAAACGTCTCAGGCGCTTAAAGAGGCGATTGATAGGTTTGAAGCTATGCAATTCAACCGGGATGCGATCATAAAACACGCGGAAAAATTCTCCGCGGAAAAATTCAGGGAAAAGATACTAGATATAATTAAAAATTGCTTGCCGGCCGCAGCTCCGAGCTTTAGCGAGGAGCAGAGGCTGGAGAATTAATAATTAAGAATGGTTGAATATATCTGCCACGCGTTTTATGTCATGAGTCAATAACATCCTGCGCATATTTCGCGCAATATGCCCCATATGAGACGTGACCCAGACTCCCACAAAGGCGAAAATGGCAAGGTCGCGGTTGTAGGCGGATCCAGATTCATGCATGGCGCGCCGATATTTTCCGCGCTCGCAGCCGAAGCAAGCGGAGCGGATTTGATTTACGTTTGCCTGCCGGATTGGCATGAAAATGCGGCAAAAGAGGCATCTCTTAACTTTCAGGTTCATCCGTTTACATCGGGGAATGATCTTTGCCCGGAAGACACGAAAGAAATATTGGAACTGCTTGCGACTATGGATGCCTGCGTCATCGGCCCGGGCATCGATCACGCAAACAAAGAAAGCATCGAGGCCGTCTTTGAAATGATTGAAGGAGCGGGGTGCGCTCTTATTTTGGACGCGGCCGCGCTCCAGCCGAAAACGCTGAAACTGATTAAAGGCAAAACCGCGGTTTTGACTCCGCACCTCGGGGAACTCGAAAGAATGGGGATAAAAGAACAAGATTTGCAAAAGGAAGCGGATAAATCCGGAGCCGTAATAATCCTTAAAGGCCGCACGGACAATATTTTCGGCCCCGGGAAAAAACATGAAAAATCCTCGGGGGGGAATGCCGGGCTGACTGTCGGGGGGACCGGGGACGCGCTTGCCGGGCTGATCGCGGGACTCATCGCGCAGAAGACCAACCCTTTCACTGCGGCATTAAACGCCTCGGCGATAGTCAAGGCTTCCGCGGAAATACTTGAAAAGGAAAAAGGATACGCGTTCACGGCGAAAGATGTTATAAATGAAATACCAAAGACGATGCTCAAAATAGGAATATGAAAGAGAAATGGAAAATTGAAAATGGAAAATGAAAAATTCATTGGTAAAGTTGGGCTGTCTCGGCGGCACGTCAGGACAGATAAACGTTTCTCCTCATCGCTCGTTATGGGAGACCTAATCTCCGTCGGCCGAGGCCGGCGGATGCGGCCACCCACTTGGAATTTCCAAGGAGCAAGCGCCTTCTGTCCGACGGTCGTTGGGCGTGCAAATAAGTGGAAAATGGAAAGTGGAAAATGGAAAATGCTAAAGTGATACAGAGTTCGTTTTCGCTTGCGTCATTTTCCACTTTCCACTTTTCACTTTCCACTTTCCACTTTCCACTTATTATTTTCCACTTTCCATTTTCCACTTTCCACTTCTTTTGCCTTCTCTTTCTTCTCGCCTTCAGGCCGCCAATTCCATTCTCGCGCCATTCGCCGTGCCTCATAACGGGATTCTGGGCAGGGAGTTTGACGAGCATGAAGATGAAACCCGATTTCCATTCCAGCGTGACCGAGACAGGATAATCCACACGAGGGCGTTTAGAAGGCTTAAGGGGAAAACGCAGGTCTTTGTATCCGGAGAAGGCGACCATGTGAGGACAAGGCTGACCCATACGATGGAAGTCGCGCAAATAAGCAGGGATATCGCAAGAACTCTCTCTCTTAATGAAGACCTGTCGGAATGTATAGCATTGGCGCACGACCTCGGCCACCCGCCGTTTGGCCATGCCGGAGAAGAAGCGCTCAATGAGTGGATGAAGAAAAACGGAGGCAGGTTCGAGCATAATGAGCAATCTCACAGAATCGTGGCATTGCTGGAAGACCATTCTTCGCTTTATAAAGGGCTGAACTTGAACGGGGAAATTCTTGACGGCATACTCAAACATTCGACGCCGTATGACTTTTCATCCGGAAGAAATGACAAACATCCGTCATTGGAAGCGCAAATTGTAAATGTAGCGGATGAGATCGCATACACCGGACACGACTGCGAGGACGGCATGAGGGCGGGGCTTTTCAAATTGGAAGAAATACTCGCGGTGCCATTGGCCGCAAAAGCGAATAAAAGAACAATTGAGCGCGGAACTTCTTTGAGAGGCGCAATCATACATATCCTTGTAAATGACCTGTACGAATCAATAGAGAAGGAAATTGTGTCCCGGAATATTAAAACAATGGAAGATATTTCCGCCTCGCGTTCTCCTGTCGCATGTTTTTCCCCGCAAACCCGGGAGGAACTTGATGGGCTTAGAGATTTTCTTTTCGCGCGAATGTATTTGAATCCAAAAGTAAAAGATAAAAGCAGGCACGGGAAAAAGGTTGTTCTTTCTCTTTGCTCAGGCCTCATAAAACGCCCGTCGGAAAAGGTTATCGAGATCCAAAAAAAAACGGGGGGAAGCCTTGCGGAAGCCGTCAAGGACTTTGTCGCGGGGATGACGGATGAGTACTGTTTGATGCAGTAAGTTAAATCCTTGGCAAAAAATCCAAAGGATCCACCTTCACCCCTCCCCTTATCAATTCAAAATGCAAATGCGGTCCCGTGGAAATCGGACCCGCGCCCAAGGTTCCGGGACGCCCGCCGGAATAGGCGATTACGTCTCCGCGCTTAACCGCCTGGCCTTCCCCAACCGCGAAAGTTTCAACATGCGCGTACAAAGTCGCTCCGCCTTCGTGGGAAAGTATCACGTACTGGTAACCGTTATCTCCATTGAAAATCACTTCGACTATTCCGTCGGCGGCGGCTTTCACCTCAGTGCCCTGCAAAACAGGAATATCTATCGCGTTATGCCTGAAACCGAACCTGTACTCATAATCTTTATCGTCGAAATGCGCGGATATCCCGTTTTCCGGGCTCACCGGCCACGACAGGCGTATGGGAACGGACGCGTCTCCGCTGACCGCCCTCGCGCGTATGTCCGATTCCCAGATGATATCGAGAGCCTTTCTGATCTCTTCCTCGGATTTTTGTCGGTCGCTTATAAGTTCCAATAACTCTCTGCGGGCTTTGCTCCACTGAGAACCACGAGCTTCCGTCCAAGTTTCCGAATAATCCGATCTTTCTCTTTCCAGCAATTCAAGCTGGTACCTAAGCATTTCTTCCCTGTTCTCCAAAACCGCCTGCTCGACCCGTTCCCTGTATATCGCATCCTCGACTTCGGCAATGGAACTTAACGGAGGTCCGCCCCTGGCTCCTTTACCCTCCGCCAGCAATTCGGCAAAAAGCACAAGCCCGACCGTGCCTCCTATGATGAAAAGCATCCTCAAAGGTCGGTGGATCTCAATATTTATTTCGAGCATCAAGATATTATAGCAGAAATCCGGATTCGCGACTATATTCCAAATGCCAATAAATTCGCAATAGTTGCCTCCATAAACACTTCCGATAAAACCTCATTTAATTTCTTTATGCTTGCCGGAATGATTTCCCCGTCATCCGCAGTCATGTATAAATTTTTATTGATCTCAAGCTGTAAACACGGGATGCGGCTCGCAAAGGTCTGGATTATGGCTCCGCCGCGGAAGGGCGAATTGATTCCGCATGAATACCCTATTGACCTGATTGACTGCGCAATGGCGCAGACAGCTCCCGGATGCATGGTTAGTTCGCCGCCGTCCGCGTGAGGATCGGCGTTTTTTCCTCCATTGTTGCCGATGCCGATATCAGGCCGTTTTACCGGATCCTTGCCCGAACCGGCGTAATTTGAAAAAGAAGAGTTCATCGCATGCGCGTCAATAAGAAAAGAGTATTTACCGGTGGAAATTTCTTTTTCCAGTTTTCTGTAAAACGGATCGAAATGTTTTGAAAGTAGCTCTTCTTTTTCAAGTTCGCTTAAATGCGATCTCGGGCGGTATATCGGCTCTCCGCGAAAATCAAGTTCAGGAAACACTCCCATTTGAGGGGCGTAAATTTCCCCTGTGCGCAGGTCAATATTGTTTCTAAAACGATTAACATTGGAAAAACATTGGTGAAACCCGGCGGCAATGATCTTTGACCCGGGCCACTTAACAATTTTTTCAATCCCCGGTTCAGCGATCTCCCTCAAGTTCGCTTTCTGATTCAGCCTTTTTTTCAAGCTTTTAGGAACAACGCTTGAGCCGTGCGGAACTGAAATAAGAATCATTTGCCGGAAATGAAACGCACAATTTCACGCGCAACATTTACACCAGCCGCTTTCGAAAATGCTTTGAATTCCGGGCATCTGTTTACTTCCAGCAGATAGAATCTTTCGCCGACTCTGGCAAGATCAACGCCGGCAATATCAATCCGCTGTTGTTTGCATAAGGAAACCACCTCATCTTCGATTTTCTTTGGAATGTTTGCCGCGTGGAATTTCGCGCCGGCGGCGTAATTTGCTATCACTGACCCTTTTTTCGGGGTTTTTCTTATGGCTCCAAGAGACTTTTCCCCGACAACAAAAACCCTGTATTCCTCATCGATTTCCAAAAAAGGCTGGACCATGAAAGTCTCTTTTCTTTCCGAAGAAATAAACTTATTTAACTCATCTTTTGTTTTCAATATTCCAACGCCTTCCCCATGCCTCCCGCACGAAGGCTTAACAACCAGAGGAAATTCAAAATTTTTGCCTTTTTTCGCAAAAAGCTCCCCTGCTCGGATAAAAACGGTTGGAATGTTTTCTATGCTTTTAAGCGTAAAAGACGGCATGAAATGAAATTTATCAAGGTTCGATGCGATGCTTAAAGCGCAGTCCGTCGCGGGCACGCGCCAGTGCTGTGCAAGAATCGCCATTGAAACCATGGAATCATAAGCGCCTCTCGCCCTGCGAAAAACAATACGGCTGTTTTTGAACGCATCAGTGATGCTTTCGCCGCCATATATCAAATCCGCCCCCTTCGGGCCAAGGCATACGCTGACGCCTCCCGCCAAGATCATTTCCGCATGAAATCCGGAAGAAACGGCTTCTTTTATTATTTCTTCTTCTTCCCATTTTTTTTCAGAGCCTGCAATAAACAATGTCCCCTTAAGCACATGAAGATTCTAAATGCATTAATGCGACAAGGCTACTTTTCTGCGGGGAAAAAGCGATTTGAGAATGCATCGATGAATTTTCCGAAGAGTTTATTCATTTCTTCGATCCTGCCGGGCAAAGGCTTAAATGTTTTTGAATCCAAATAAAGCCCATGGCTCATTTCTATCTGCAATCCGGGCACAAGAAAGGAATGAATTCTCCTGCGATGGCAATGATGCGCCAGAACATAGCCGCCCTGATACGGTTCGTTGATTCCAACCGTAAAGCCTCTGTCTAGGAAAAAATCGCGCGCAAAAACAGTATAGTCGCGCGAACAGCTCGAATAACGAAGATTCCCGATATTGAAATCCGGGCGTATCTTCCCCGCGTCTTTTTTCATTTTAGGCCCGATCGGATAATACGTATGGCAATCAAACAAAAACTGCAAATTCGGCATGGCATCGTCTATTTTCTGGTGATAAGTGTCGTGATATTTTTTTATCATCAGATCGGCCAATTCATCCGACGGCAATTCTTTGTAAACCGGTTTGCCGTCCTGCGTAACGTGAACGACCACCCCATCATGCCCTTCGTGGTATTCCTTCGCAATGTCATCCGGAGCCCTGTTTACATCAACTATCACCCTGCATACGTCCGCAACAACGCGGTAAACGCCTCCAACGTCGTAAATTTTTTCGCTGAACAAATCCACATATTGATTTATTTCTTCTTCGGTCAGCTGGACTATGTTCTCAACTTCCTCCGGAATGCTGTTCGACGCATGCGGTATCGAGACCAAAATTGGCCGGGGCGTTTGCTTTTCATCGCTCATTGGGCTTACGAAATTGTGTATATGTTTTCAAAAAACGCAGTCGCCGGCACCACGGTTTTTCCTTCCTGCGTGTCAATGATAACTCCGGAAAATGTGAATGCCGACACGGCGCCCTGCGTTCCGCAAATTTTGATTTTACTGCCCGTTTTCAAGTGGCGTTTAAGATGCTGGCATGCGAGTGAATTTTCCAAAACAGTACGGGCTCCCAAAACAATGCTTAATCCTATAACCAACAGTATCGCCCCGACGATTATCAGAACATTCGTCGTAATGAATGAGAGATTTATCCCAAGCTGTTCTATCGCCGCAAGAAAAACAAATACAAGAACAATGATCTGAACCGCGCGACCTATCGAGCGCTCATAGCCGATTTGCGTCCTGGAAAGAGACTGGACTATCACAGTCTGAAGGAATCTGGCCAATAGCATCCCGAAAACTATTATCAGGAAAGCCGCGATGACCTGCGGTATGTACGACGTGACGGTTTCAAGCGCCTTGGAAACCTTCTGAAGATTCAAAATTTCGGAGGCGAAAATAAGCGTTATTAAAATCGTCGTCCAGAAAACAAGAATGCCAAGTATCTCCGACACGCTTTTTCCTATGCCGATGCCCTTAAGCATGTGGTCTAAAGGAGTTTTCGCAACCAGTTTATCAACGGCGAAAAATCCGAGAAGCTTGACGCAAAGCCTAAGGAAAACCGCCGCTACAACCCAGCCCGCGACTACGATCAGAATGGCCAGAAGCGCCTCGGGCAAAACATCCAGTAGCTTCTCGTAAGCCTGATTGGAGGCGGAGATGATTATTGAATTTGTGCGATCAAGAATTGTTTCCATATGGGGCTATTATACCAGAATAATTGATGTTATGCAGAAACAGTTTTCTAATTGGTCGGCGTGTACAAAGCGCCCTTTTTATCTCCGTGCTTTTTAACGAGGCCTTTTTTCACGAGTCCTGCCAGATACCGTTGGGCAGTCCGAAGGGAAACGGTGAACATATCACTGATATCGTCGCTCGTGATGGACTGCATCTCCTGAAGAAAATCGAGAATCTGCAGTTCGTGTTTTGTGAGGATGATTTTCTTCTTTGAACCGGCCGCCTTGAGATGCAGAAACGGCGCGATTTTGTCCATGACGAGTTCCATTTCTGCAAGGAAACCCTTCACGAAGTACTCCAGCCAAGGGGTAAGACTGTTTGCCGAACGTTCCTCATAATTTTTGCCGAGATGAATCGCGTCGTAGTAGGCCGGACGGTTTGTGTTGTAGTAATTTTCCAGTGCGAAAAGTTTACGAAAATCATACTGTTCCGTGTATAGGATCAGCGTTGCAAGCAGTCTGGCCGCGCGACCGTTTCCGTCAACGAATGGGTGAATTGCTGCAATTTCGGCATGGGCGATGCCGGCGATGATAATGGGGGAAAGTTTTTCCCGCCGTGCGCTGTTGATCCATGCACACAGTTTCTTCACTAGTTCCGGTGCTCTCCGATGATCTGGAGCGGTGTAGCGGATTTCCCGAGATGTGGCAGTACGTGCGACTACATACACGGGCTCTTTGCGGAAACGACCGCTTCTGCCATCCGGCAGTATGTTTCTGCTCAGAAGCTTGTGCAATTGTAGAATGTCTCTCGTAGCTATCAGAGGAGTCTTTTTCCTGGATATCCAGTCCAACGCTTCCTTATAGTTCTTCACTTCAAAAATTTCCCGTGCCGGTGCGTCAATCTTTTTCCCGGCAAACACTCTTTTGATTTCATGAAGATTCAACGTATTCCCTTCAATGGCAGTGGAATGGTGCACCATGCTTAGTACCGCTTCCCGTTTAAGGCGAAGCTCCTCTTTCGGATGAATCGGGCACGCAGAGATCTTTGCACGGATCACCTCAATGCGATTGAGTGCATTGAGCATTTCGGGTGTGATGGTGAATGGCGGATCAAACATGGGGAATATCCTGTCGTAGAAAATGTCGCTTATCTGTCGTTTATAATAAACCCTCTTCCGGTAGTTGCGCAAGATCCAGTCTTCAAAAATGTATCTTGCAACATAGCACCAACTTTGCTATACTATCTGTGTCACTGGTTTATGGAGCTTGTCTCCATATTCCTCTGACCAAAAACAAACACCGTCTGCCGATTATCTTGGCTGGCGGTTTTGTTTAATGTTCTATTATCATTAAATTTACATTAACATAACATCGTAGGCGCGTAGCTCAGTTGGTAGAGCACAGGTCTCCAAAACCTGGGGTCGCAGGTTCGATCCCTGCCGCGCCTGCCAGAATCCAACTACTTCAAATCGCAATCAAGAATGCAAAATCTACGATAGGCCCCTCGTAGTCCGCAGCAGGCGGACGAAGTGGGGCCGCGCCTGCCATTGGAATAAACTCTTACAAAGGTTGAAAACATAATTATCTACGAACGGCCGGCCATAGCCCGACGGCGACGGCTGGCCGCGCCTGCCACAGTCTCACACGTGAGACGTGGCCTGCCAGAATCCAACAGCAAAATATTCATTCCCAGAATTCAAATATCTGCGATAGGCCATGAGCCTGTCGAATGGCCTCGCCTGCCACGTCGCTCGCGAGCTACGTGGCGTGCCGGACACACGAACACCGTACTTCGTAATAATCCAAATTAGTGCGATTATTCTTTCATTTGTTTTGCCGCAGATGTCTTATATGTTGGCGAACGTATTCAGGCTTCAAGTGTCTTCCCATAATAACAGTATTGGTAGGCACAACAAACAATGAAGGAAGATGGAACTCATCAATAACAACCGTTCTGGAATTCGGTATGCCGCTTAACACTTGCTCAATGGGATTTTGTGTCAGATCTTCTTCAAAATTTGCCCCGGAGATAAAATGGCTGGCACCCAATACGAGAACTCCAATACCTTGATGCGGAACGTGTGCTTGCATGCACTTTGATATGTAGCTATGCCGTATTTGCTCATCTTTGATTGTTTCTTTTTTTATACGCTGAATTGCCGTTTCAACTTCTGCGTCTGTCAATTTTTCTCTTTGCGCAAGTTCGTTGAATATCCCGTGAGTTGTTTGTACCAATGACGAATGACCCGGAACGTCCGCGCCATGAACCACATTCAAATTTTTCTTATGACAATATGATGCAAAGCGGCATGCCCCATTCATAAGATTTAAGACTTCCACGGATCTCTTTGTATCACCATTTAATATCTGCGCCACCATCTGCAGAAAGAATTTTTCCTTCTGGTGATCTAGTAACATTTCATCAAGTTTTTCTTCAGTGCAAAGCGCCAGATCACTATCTTTGCCCCACGTTTCCTTTTCACCGACAAAACTCTCAAAAAAGAAGTGCACTTTCCCCGTTTCGGCGACATTGAACTGTTCTTGCAAAGCAGAACGAAGCCCGTCATGATGCTTGGCAAAAATTTCCATACGCTCTGGATTGCGGCGAAAATCTTCAATAGTAGTCTTACCCGCGTGCACCTGTTTCAGGCAGATAAACATGCGTTCAGGAATTCCATTTGTCCGATCAAAAACAACAGAACCATACTTTCTTGCCATTTCAATAGATGCGTCATGCGGTTTTCCGGATGAGTTGACAGCATCCTGTATTTTTCTGAAACTCTCGCACAATCCAAATAATACTGTGGTTCCGGCAGCAATACCGCCGGTTACAAGCAACGCTCTCCGGTTAAGAGATGTTGAAAAATGTGGTAACTGCGTAGTTTCCATGTCACGATTTGCCTCACGCCTTTCCCTGTTTTTTCTACTCATGTATATTTTTTACACTCTTTTACAGTTTTTGTCAATTTTTTGCAGAAAAATTATTCATTCTTCATTTTTCACTTTCCACTTTCCGCTTCTTGACGGCCGTAGTCCGCCGCAGGCGGACGAAGGCTGTTCAACTTCGTCATCCCTTCCCTCGCCTCAACCGAATACTCGTTCCACTCAAGCGCTTTTTCAAACTGCGCCCGCGCTTCTTCCGTCCGCCCTTCTTCCAGATACAGATGCCCAAGCTTCGCGCGGGCGATGACATAGGAATCGTCAAGTTCGACTGCTTTTTCATATTCAGGAATTGCTTTGTCCTTTTTTCCCGTCTGCTCGTAAAGAGACCCAAGAGCAAAATATGCTTCCGGATTCTCCGGATTCATTTTTTGCGCCGCATTGAACCTCGCCTGCGCTTCGCTCACCTGCCCGGCTTTCGCGTAAACGTATCCGGCATTCAGTTCCAGAAGCTCGTGATTCCCGTACCTAAGCCCTTCTTTAAGAACTTCAAATGCTTCGGCAAGCTTATTCTGATGCCGCAAAATCGCAGCAAGGCCGACCCGCGCGCCGATTGACTCCGGGTAGATGCTTAGCGCGCGCCTGTAAACACCGTCCGGAGTATCCCAAACGCCTGTTTGAAAACGCGAAACGATTACAAGAACAATTAGCAAAAAGCCTCCGGCTGTGATCGCGTAAACACGGTTTAATTTGATTCTCCCGAGGAACGAAACCCCGAGAAACAGAATCGCGACCATTGGAAGATACGCATAGCGATCTACGGCAAAAAACACGAGTCCCGCTTTTCCGATATTCAGAAATGTAGGCGAGAGCATTGCGATATAAGACGCGATTCCAAAAGTGACTTCAGGCCGCCTCTTTGCGGATTTGGCTGCAGCATAAACCAGAATCGCAAACAAAACCAAGAAGGGGAATATCTTTGCGCTCCAAAAAGAAATGTCGCCCTGAAGCGGATAAATGACCGTGAGATCCGAAGGCCAAAGAAACTTCTGAATGTAAAAACCCGTGCTTTTGAACGCAACGAGAATTTTGTCCCAAACTCCGACCGCGGCAATTACGCGCCCCTTGCCGCCCATGGCAACGGCCATGAATATGACAGAGAGAAGCGCATATGGAACAAAACGCAAGAGTAATGCAACCGAGGGAACCGAAGGAACCGAGGAAACCGATGATGAGGATCTTCTTTTAAAAAGAAGATGATGGAGAACGATTACCCCAAAAAGAGTTACCGCGGTGATTTTGGAGAGGAGAGCAAGGAGGAAAAGAAAGATGCTTAATGTATAAGGCAACCGAAGGAACCGAGGGAACCGAGGATTAAGAAGATTATTGTCATCGGGATCCTCGGTTGCCTCGGTTGCCTCGGTTGCCTCGGTTCCCTTTTCAAAGGTTTCCAAATACATAATCACGGCCAGCAGAAAAAAGAGGGCCGACAGCAAATCCTTCCGTCCTGCAATCCAGACAGCGGCCTCCGTATTAAGCGGATGAACAGCGAAAATAAGCCCTGCGAAAAAAGACAGCAGTTTCTTATCGGTGAGCTTGAATAAAACCAGATAAACAAGCATTGAATTCACCGCATGAAGAATCAGGTTCGTTAAATGGAATCCGAATGGATTCAGTCCCCAGAGTGTATAATCAAACTGGAAGCTCGCGAATATGAGCGGAATATAAAGCTCCGGATCGTAAGTGCTGAAAACGTGTTTTAAATTTTCCAATGTAAAACCGCGTATCGCCGGATTTTCAACTACAAGAAAAATATCATCAATTGGAGCAAACCCTTGGAAGAGGGAATGGCCGAAGGCGAGAAGAACGGCAATGGCGAAGGCGGCCGGTATTAATGCTTTAGCCAAACGGAACATTTAAGTGGAAAACGGAAAGTGGAAAGTGGAAAATGACGAAAACTTAGAACAAATTTTGAGCCACTTTAGTATTTTCCACTTTCCACTTTCCATTTTCCACTTATTTCCTCCTCCATCTTCCACCTCCCTGCCCGCCGAAGCCTCGGCGGAAACGAGTCGGCGCATGACGCTTTTTTTCCAATAGTTCGCACGCGTCCATTATCGTGATCTTATTCGGATCGAACCGGTCGGGGATTGAGGCGTTAACCGTGCCGTCCGTCACATAAGGCCCGTAGCGGCCTTCTTTTACGGATACCTCCGCCTTCGTATTGGGATCATTCCCCAAAACCCGCAAGGGCTCGGCGGATTTTCCCTTGCGTTCTTTCGCAGTTTTGAGTATTTCCTTAGCCTGCTCAAGCGTCACCAAAGACGGCTCTGATTCTTTGGGCAAAGCGGCGGTCGCCTTTCCGCATTTAACGTAAGGGCCGAACCTTCCCAAATTTACTGTAACGTCTTCGCCGCCGAATTTCCCTAAGTTCTTTGGAAATTCAAGCAACGCCAATGCTTCCTCAAGAGTAAGCTCTTCCTTGTTTTTGCCCTTCGGAATGGATGCGCTGCGCGGTTTAGCTACGCCTTTTTCGGGCCTTCCAAGCTGGACATACGGGCCGAACCGCCCGGTTCGCGCCAAAATCTCGAGCCCTGTCTTAGGATCTCTTCCGATTACGCGCTCTTTAAGAATATCCGCCTTTGAAATCTCGGTTTTCTTCGTTCCCACAAGTTTCTCGAACGGCACATAAAAACCGCGGATGAACTCTGTGCGCGCGGCTTTCCCCTCCGCGATATCATCAAGCGATTGCTCCATTTTCGCGGTGAATTTAAGGTCAACAATATCTTTGAAATGGCCGGACAAAAGATCGGTAACCGTGAAAGCGATTTCCTCCGGAACAAGCTGTTTCCCTTCCTTCCTTATATATCCCCTCTGCTGGATGGTGCTTATCGTCGGGGCATAGGTGCTCGGTCGGCCG
>Ga0209211_10005357_pt1 | contig 19270 bp, 20 predicted proteins | sample RifGroA2_FD_183992 | JGI IMG/M metagenome (GOLD analysis project Ga0209211, IMG submission 183992) | Groundwater microbial communities from Rifle, Colorado, USA - Groundwater A2 (SPAdes) (version 2) | ecosystem: Environmental > Aquatic > Deep subsurface > Groundwater | place: Rifle, Colorado...
CCGACGAAGTCGCGCTGTACGAGGCGGCCTATGCGGCGCGTCTGCCAGTGATGGTGAAAGGCCCGACCGGCTGCGGCAAATCGCGCTTCATCGAATACATGGCGTGGAAGCTGAACAAGCCGCTGATCACCGTGGCCTGCAACGAGGACATGACCGCATCCGATCTGGTCGGGCGCTACCTGCTTGACGCCAACGGCACGCGCTGGCTGGATGGCCCGCTGACCACCGCGGCGCGCATAGGCGCGATCTGCTATCTGGACGAGATCGTCGAGGCGCGTCAGGACACTACCGTGGTGATACACCCGCTGACCGACCACCGCCGCACCCTGCCGCTGGACAAGAAGGGCGAACTGATCGAGGCGCACCCGGATTTTCAGCTGGTGATTTCGTACAACCCCGGCTACCAGAGCCTGATGAAGGACCTGAAGCAATCGACCAAGCAGCGTTTCGTCGGTTTCGATTTCGACTATCCGGCGGCTAGTGTCGAAGCGGAGATTCTGGGCAAAGAAACCGGCATCGAGGCGGCTCTGGCTGCGAAGCTGGTGAAGATTGGCCATGCGGCGCGCAACCTCAAGGGTCATGGTCTGGACGAAGGCATCTCGACCCGTTTGCTGGTGTATGCAGCGACGTTGATCAAGGGCGGCGTCGAGGCTAAGGCGGCTTGCCGCATGGCGCTGGTGCGCCCGATCACCGACGACGCCGACATCCGCGATACGCTGGATCATGCGATCGAGGCGGTGTTCGGTTAAATACATTTGTAGGTCGGGCTTTAGCCCGACATGTCGGGTTGAAACCCGACCTACATCTGATTGCTGAAAGCTATGGAAACCACAATCATCCCAGCCGAACTGGAAAGCTACTGGACGCAACTCAATTGCGGCTTCGCGCGCGTCGGCCTGATATTCCCGGGCTGCATGCGCGAGGCGCTGGCAACACTGTCGAAGGACGGTGTGGATGCCTACATCGAGAATGCGCGTTTCCTCGGCAAGATGGGGCGCGGCGCGGAACCTATCCTGATCTTCCTCGAGGAATGGCCTGCGGTCGCCAAGGTGCTGGGCGAGAGCGTGTTGCCCGCGGTGATGGATTTTGTGCGCAAGATGACCAAGTCGCCCAACAGCAAGGCGATCGCGCCGTTCCTGCAATCGCTGCCTACTGCGGCGCGGCGTTTGCAGTCGGCGCAGCAGTTTGCCGATTATCTGGCCATTCTGCAGGATTTCATGGAGCGCACCACCGGCTCGGTGCACGGCATCCACCAGACCTTTCCCAGTCCTGGCCTGCCGGAGTTTTTCAAGCAGGTTCCGGTATTGCTGAGCCAATTGTCGTTGGGCGGTCTGAAGAACTGGGTCGATTACGGCGTGCGCTATTACCACGACCACCCCGAGCGGCAGATCGAATATTTCAGTCTGCAATCGGCGGATGCCCGTGCGGTGATGCAGCGCGAGCGCCAGGGCACGTTGCTGGTCGACGCCGAGCGCAAGTTGGGTATGTATCTGCGTGGCCTGTGGCAGGACGAGGATCATCTGGTGCCTTACTCCGAGGTGTTCGACGAACTGCGCAAACCGATGCCCTATTTCGATTCGCTGGGCATACGCCTGCCGGACGCATATGACGACGAGCATGGCATCGCCGGCGTGGATCGCTATCGCGCCGCGCTGGCGCATATCGCCGCACACCGTCGTTGGACCAAACCGGTGGTTGCCGACAACATCAGTCCGTTCCAGCGCATGGCGGTGGAGTTCTTCGAAGACACCCGCGTCGAATATCTGGCGATGAAGGAATATCCGGGGCTGCGCCGCCTGTTCATGGCATTGCACCCGATCCCGGTCGAAGATGCCTGCGATCCGGACAAGCAGTCGGCAGTGCGCCATCGCCTGGCGATGGTGTCGCGCGCAATGCTCGATTCCTCATGCACCTACCGCAATCCGGATGTGTGCGAGATCGTCGCGCGCTTCCGCAACATCATGGCCGGGGGTGATTCTTCCACGACCGAGATGGTCGATCTGGCGATCTCGTTCATCGCGCGCACGCGCCGCCAGGCGGACCTGTCGCCCGATGTGTATTTCGACAACACCGAGGTCGGCTACCGCGACGACAACCGCCACATGTGGGTGTTCATCGAGGAGGGCGACGAGGAGGATGCGTTCGACAAGCCGGAAGCGCCGCCGCAGGAAGAACTCAAGGGCCTGCCGCCGCGCCACTATCCCGAGTGGGACTACAACAGCCAGAGCTACCGCCCGGACTGGGTCAGCGTATACGAAGGGCTGCATCCTTCCGGCAACGCCGCGGACATCGAGCACCTGCTGACCAAGCATGCCGCGCTGGCCAAGCGGCTGAAGAAGATGCTCGACCTGCTCAAGCCGCAGGACAAGGTGCGCATCCGCTATCAGGAAGAAGGCAGCGAGTTGGATCTGGATGTCGCGATCCGTTCATTGATCGACTACAAGAGCGGCGCACAGCCCGATCCGCGCATCAACATGAGCCATCGCAACGACGGGCGCAACATTGCGGTGATGCTGCTGCTCGACTTGTCCGAATCGCTGAACGAGAAAGTGCAGGGCAGCGGGCAGACCATACTGGAACTGAGCCAGGAGGCGGTGTCGCTGCTGGGCTGGGCGGTGGACAAGCTGGGCGATCCGTTCGCCATCGCCGGATTCCATTCCAATACCCGTCACGACGTGCGCTATCTACACATCAAGGGTTACAGCGAACACTGGGGCGACGAGGTGAAGGGCCGGCTGGCGGCGATGGAGGCCGGTTATTCCACGCGCATGGGTGCGGCGATGCGCCACGCGGGGCATTATCTGGAGAAGCAGCAAGCGGACAAGAAACTGATGCTGATTCTGACCGACGGCGAGCCCGCCGACATCGACAGCAAGGACGGCCGCCTGCTGATCGAGGATGCGCGTCAGGCAGTGAAGGAACTGGATCGCGAGGGCATTTATGCCTATTGCATCAATCTCGATCCCAAGGCCGACGAATATGTCGCCGACATTTTCGGCAAGCAGTACACCATCGTCGACAAGGTGGAGCAGTTGCCGGTCAAGTTGCCGGAGCTATTCATCTCGTTGACCAAATAGCCGTAGAGGGCTATGCGTAAAACCTGTAAAATCCGGCAGTTGAAAAATTTTAATCAGAGGAGAGCAGTAATGAGCAAGAGTTTGATCCAGTTCATCATCGAAGAACAACGCGCAATTCCCGGTGCATCCGGTGACTTCACCGGTCTGATCAGCGATGTTATTTCGGCTTGCAAACAGATCGCGCATGACGTCAACAAGGGCGCGTTGATCGGCGTGCTGGGCAGCGCGGGTAGCGAGAACGTGCAAGGCGAAACCCAGAAGAAACTGGACATCATCACCAACGAAGTCTTCATCAAGGCGAATGAATGGGGCGGTCACCTGGCCGCGATGGCATCGGAAGAGATGGACGACATCTACCCGATCCCGGCCAAGTATCCCAAGGGCAAGTACCTGATCACCTTCGACCCGCTGGACGGCTCTTCCAACATCGACGTGAACATCTCCGTCGGCACGATTTTCTCGATTCTGCGCTGCCCGGAAGGCGTGGAAAATCCGACCGCAGCCGACTTTATGCAGCCTGGAACCAAGCAGGTTTGCGCCGGTTACGCGCTGTACGGCCCGAACACCATGATGGTGATCACCACCGGCAACGGCGTGAACGGCTTTACGCTGGATCGCGATGTCGGCGACTTCTTCCTGACTCACCCGAACATGACCATCCCGGCAGATACGCTGGAATTCGCGATCAATGCTTCCAACGAGCGTTTCTGGGAAGCTCCGGTGCAGCGTTATGTGCGCGAGTGCATCGCCGGCAAGACCGGCCCGCGCGGCGTGAACTTCAACATGCGCTGGGTCGCATCGATGGTTGCCGAAGTGCATCGCATCCTGACTCGCGGCGGCGTGTTCATGTATCCGTTCGACACCAAGGATCCGACCAAGGCCGGCAAGCTGCGCCTGATGTACGAAGCCAACCCGATGTCCTTCATCGTCGAGCAGGCGGGTGGCATGTCCTCCACCGGACGTGAGCGCATCATGGAACTCCAGCCTAACGGCCTGCATCAGCGCGTGCCGGTGATCCTCGGTTCGAAGAACGAAGTCGAGCGCCTCATCGCCTACCATAAGGAAGCGTAATCCCTGACAACGCCCCCGTCTGGGGGCGTTGTTTCGTCCGCAATTTGAACAGGAAGATCATCATGTCCAAACCCCTCGTTTCCATCGTGATGGGCAGCAGCAACGACTGGGAGATCATGCAGCAGGCCGCACGCCAGTTGCAGGACTTCGGCGTGGCCTTCGATGCGCGCGTGATCTCGGCGCACCGTTCGCCCGACTTGCTGTTCGACTACATCAAGGAAATCAGCGCACAGGGCGCGCAGTGCTTCATCGCGGGCGCGGGCGGCGCGGCTCATCTGGCTGGCGTGATTGCCGGCAAGACCGCGCTGCCGGTGCTGGGCGTGCCGATTCCTTCCAAGTATCTGAAGGGCATGGATTCGTTGCTGTCCATCGTGCAGATGCCCAAGGGCATTCCGGTTGCGACCTTCGCCATCGGCGAGGCGGGGGCGGCGAATGCCGGGCTGTTCGCGATTTCCATGCTGGCGCTGAACGATGCACAGCTGGCGCAGAAGCTGGCCGATTACCGCAAGAAGCAGGCGGAGCAGATTGCCGCCACGACGTTGCCTGCGTTGTCTTGACATTAAGGTAGGATGGGTTGAGCGCGACCCATCATCTATATTTGGAAAGCGATGGGTATCGCTGCGCTCAACCCATACTACATTTTGAATTTGAGGTTTAAATGTCTGCCCTGCACGAATCCAATCTCACCAGCCTGAAATTCCTGCATCGCGGCAAGGTGCGCGACCTGTACGAGGTCGATGCCGATCATTTGCTGATCGTGCAGACCGATCGCCTGTCCGCGTTCGACGTGATCCTGGAGGATCCTATCCCCGGCAAGGGCGAGGTGCTGACCGCCGTATCGAACTTCTGGTTCAAGAAACTGGGCCATGTCATTCCCAACCATTTGTCCGGTATAGATCCGGAATCGGTGGTGAAGACCGAGGAAGAGCGCGCCCAAGTGCGTGGTCGCGCCTTCATCACCAAGAAGCTGAAGCCGTTGCCGATCGAGGCCATCGTGCGCGGCTATCTGGTCGGCTCGGGCTGGAAGGACTACCAGAAGACCGGCGCGGTATGCGGTATCGAGCTGCCTGCCGGTTTGCAGGAGGCACAAAAGCTGCCGCAACCGCTGTTCACCCCATCCACCAAGGCGGCGGTAGGCGATCACGACGAGAACATCTCGTTCGAAGAAGCCAGGAAGTTGCTGGGTGCGGACATGGCCGAAAAAGTGAAGAATGCCACGCTGGCGCTCTATACCGAGGCGGCCGATTACGCGGCGACCCGGGGCATCATCATCGCCGACACCAAGTTCGAATTCGGCGTGGACGATGCCGGCAAGCTGTATCTGATCGACGAGGCGCTGACGCCGGATTCCTCGCGCTTCTGGCCTGCCGACCAGTACCAGGTTGGCAGCAATCCGCCCAGCTTCGACAAGCAGTTCGTGCGCGACTGGCTGGAGACTTCCGGCTGGAACAAGCAGCCGCCCGCACCGCGCATCCCCGCGGACGTGTTGCAGAAGACCGCGGACAAGTATCGCGAGGCGCAGCAGCGCCTGATCGGGGTATGACCAGTCCGATCGATCTGATCGAGGGTTTCCATCGCTTCCGTGAGCAGCATTTCGCGGATGACGATGCGTTGTATCGTCAGTTGATTCAGGATGGGCAAACACCCAGGACATTGGTGGTGGCTTGTTGCGATTCCCGCGTCGATCCCGCGCTGGTGCTGAATTGCGCGCCAGGCGACCTGTTTGTGATCCGCAACGTGGCGAATCTGGTGCCTCCTGTCGAGAGTCGTAGCGGCGGATATCATGGCACCAGTGCCGCGCTGGAATATGGTGTGGCTACGTTGGGCGTGGAGCACATTATCGTGTTGGGACATGCGGATTGCGGCGGCATCCGCGCGCTGGTCAAGGCAGGTGGCGCCAGTAACCCGGAGTCTTTTATCGACGACTGGATGCATCTGGTCGAAGATGCGCGAGCAAGCGTCGAAAGAGACATGCCCAATGCTACGCTGGAAGCTCGTACGTTGGCGTGCGAGCAGCGTGCCATACTCGGCTCGCTGGATAATCTGATGAGCTTTTCCTGGATACGCGAGCGTGTCGAACAAGGCACACTCACGTTGCATGGCTGGTACTTTGATATGGAGAACGGGCAGCTGTTAGGTTACAGCGCGGCCACCCGTTTGTTCGAAACGCTGTAGTTACTTGCCGGTCAGTTCCTTGTAACGTGCCTTGTCGGCATCGTAACGCGCTTCCATTGCGGCCTTGTCGGCCTTGGCCTTGTCGAGATCCTGTTGCAGCTTGGTTAGTCGAACCTGTGTTTCGTCCATATCCTCGCGCAACGATTGCGGAAGCTTCTTGCCGGCCTGCTTGTAGCCGTCGGCTTCCTTCTGCAGGCCGAGCAGGCTGTCGCTGACGATCTTCACCTGTGCGCCGACGCCGCTGACGCGTGCATCGATCTGCTGCAGGTTGCGGCTGCGCGCCAGATCGATCTCGGCCGGGCTGCTATAGGTGTTCACCAGCGCCTTGTCGCGGCGTTTGCTTTCCAGCGCGGTATCTGCCTCGGCACGTTTTCTGGCTTCGGCTTCTTCCTTGGCAAGGCGTTTTTCCGGGCTGAGCACTTCGTCTTTCTTGACCGTTCGTCCGGTCTTGTTGAGTTCGGTGCGATCCTTGTTGGCATATTCCGGCGGGATGGTCTCGCCGTAGTGGGTGACGCCCTGATCGTCCACCCATTTGTACATCTTGGCCGAGACTGGCAGGCTGAAGCAGATGCCCGCGATCAGGGCAATAAGCAGTTTTGATTTAGTCATTTTTCACTCCATAACGGTCTCGGTAGGTCTGTACGGCGGACAAATTCTGCACCATCTCGGACTCGCCCTGCAAATAGCTGAGCAGGTCATCTACCCCAGCAATAGACACTACCGGGATGTCATAGTTGCGCTGGACTTCCTGCACGGCGGAGAGTTTGCCCTGGCCGCGTTCCATGCGATCCAGCGCGATTACGACGCCGCAGGGTTCGGCGCCGGCGGCGCGGATAAGTTCGATGGACTCGCGCACCGAGGTGCCGGCCGAGATCACATCGTCGATGATCAGCACACGGCCCTGCAGTTTCGCTCCCACCATCGTGCCGCCTTCGCCGTGATCCTTGGCTTCCTTGCGGTTGAAGCAATAAGGCACGTTGCGACCCTGCTCGGCCAGCGCGATGGCGGTGCCAGCGGCTAGCGGTATACCCTTGTAGGCCGGACCGAACAGCATGTCGAACGGCAGTTCGGAGGCGAGAATGGCTTGCGCATAGAACTGCGACAGATTGCGCAGCGAGTCGCCGTCATTGAACAGCCCTGCGTTGAAGAAATACGGCGACAGGCGCCCGGCCTTGGTCTGGAACTCGCCAAAACACAGCACCTGCTGCTGCACGGCGAAGCGAATGAAATCCTGGCTGAAATTCGACATGGTGAATACCGTAGGTAGGGATGACAGTCCTCATTATAATGGCGCGCCCTGTAACCCCGAGAATTTTCATGCGTATTATCACGATCAACCTGAACGGCATCCGTTCGGCTGCCACCAAGGGTTTCTTCGACTGGCTGGCGAAGCAAGATGCTGACGTAATTTGCCTGCAAGAATTGAAGGCTCAAGCCGCGGACATGACGGAGCAAATGCTCGCGCCGCACGGCTACCACGGCTATTTTCACTACGCCGAGAAGAAAGGTTACAGCGGCGTCGGTATCTATTCCCGGCATAAGCCGGATGCGGTGATTGTGGGCCAGGGTATCGCCGAATTCGACAGCGAGGGACGCTATATCGAGGCGCAGTTCGGTGATGTCAGCGTGGTGTCGTTATACCTGCCCTCCGGGTCGAGCGGCGAAGAGCGTCAGGCGGTGAAGTTCAAATTCATGGAGGCATTCATGCCGCATCTGCGCGAGTTGAGGGGCAGTGGGCGCGAGGTGATCGTCTGCGGTGACTGGAACATCGCGCACAAAGAGATCGACCTGAAGAACTGGCGCGGCAACAAGAAGAACTCAGGCTTCCTGCCGGAAGAGCGCGCCTGGCTCACCGAGCTATTCGATGAAGTCGGGTTCGTCGATGTGTTTCGCAAGGTGCATCCCGAACTGGAAGCCTACACATGGTGGTCGAATCGCGGACAGGCTTGGGCCAAGGATGTGGGGTGGCGCATCGATTACCAGATCGCTACACCCGGCATCGCATCGCGCGCGGAATCGGCCAGCATCTACAAGGAGCAACGCTTCTCGGATCACGCGCCGTTGACGGTCGATTATTTGTAGCGGGGTGGGCGCGCGGGGTAGGGGCACGGCGCGCAGTGCCGTGCCCCTACGGTGTTATCCCTGCTGCCAAGGCAATCCGGCTGCGCACCATCCGCTGGTAGAGCGGCGCTGTTCGGCGGTGTTCTTGTCGCCCTCGAAGCCTTCCAGGATGTTGTAGCAATCGGCAAAGCCGGCTTCGGTCGCCAGCGCGGCGGCGGCATGGGAGCGTTGTCCGGTGCGGCACAGGAAAAGTACAAGCGACTCCTTGTCCGCCGATTGTTCCAGTTGGGCCATGAAGTTCGGGTTGCGTTGCATGCCGGGGTAAGAGGCCCATTCGATTTCAATCGCGCCGGGAACCCGGCCTACCCAATCGCACTCGGCGCGACTGCGCACATCAACCAGTCGAGCTCCGGGAGCGGACTGCAGGATCTCGTAGGCCTCCTGCGGCGACATCGCGCCTTCGTAGGACAGCCCCAGTTCCTGGGCGCGTTGTTGGGCGGTTTGCAGGATGGCGGTGATTTTTCCCATGATGATTCTTTCCAAGGCAATGTTTAATGAATCCGGCGCGAATGTTATGCTGCCGCGCAGATGTACACTATAACCGATATGAAAAACCACTCCCATCCACATACGCATCGCTCCGAAATCGAGCCATTCGATTCGACACATCCGGAACGGTTTGCTGCTGCGCAGAAATGCACTTGGGTCAGCGTAGGGATTAACCTGGTGTTGACGTTGCTGCAACTGCTCGTCGGCTATTTCGGCCGGTCGCAGGCATTGATCGCGGACGGCCTGCATTCGCTGTCCGATCTGCTGTCCGACTTTCTGGTGCTATTTGCCAATCGTCAAAGCAACCGCCATGCCGATGCCAAGCATCCTTACGGTCATGCGCGCATCGAAACGGCGGCGACGTTATTGCTCGGTGCGGCTTTGGCGGCGCTCGGGGTTGGTCTGCTGATCGCAGCCGGAATGCGGTTGCAAGACCCTGCAAATCTGCAAACGGTCCATTCGGCCACCTTGTGGGTAGCCTTGCTGACGTTGGTCGCCAAGGAAGGCTTGTTCCGTTACCTGATGGCGGTCGCCAAGCGGGTGCGTTCGCAAATGCTGGCGGCGAATGCCTGGCACTCGCGTTCCGATGCGGCTTCTTCGCTGGTGGTGTTGCTCGGCATAGCCGGCAATCTGATGGGTTTTGTTTTCCTCGATCTGATCGCAGCTGCCGTGGTCGGTGTGATGATTGCCCGCATGGGTGGCAAATTGGCGCAGGAGGCGTTGGCCGAACTGATCGACACCGGATTGGATGCGAAAGAGGTCAAGGCGATCCGCGACACTCTGCGCAATACGCCCGGCGTATGCGGCCTGCACGAACTGCGTACCCGCAAGATGGCCGACAATGCGCTGGTCGATGCGCATATTATGGTCGATCCCCGGATCAGCGTCTCAGAGGGGCATTACATCGCCGAGTCGGCGCGACAGGCGGTGCTGTCCGGGCATCATGTGCTGGACGTGATGGTGCATATCGATCCAGAAGATGATCGGAAAGTGAGGCCTAATGCTCACCTGCCCGATCGTTTCGGATTGCTGGAGCGTTTGTCAGCACAACTGGACGACCCCTCGATCAAGGATCGTCGGGTGGTATTTCATTATCTGGACGGCAAAGTCGATGCGGAGATATTTTTCTCCGCACAAGAGTTGTCTGCAGAACAGGCCGAGATCTTACAGTTACAAGGCAATCTGCTGGTGCGCAACGACGAGCTTTTCCGTTCCATCCATATTCACCGCAGTTGCGCACCGGAGTAGTGCGCAAGTAAGCTCTGGGCGCTCGTTTTTGGTGCAAATATTTTCTGCGCCGTGTCGCGGGCTTATGGCACAATGCCGACTTACTATGCGGATAGTAGTTGGCACGCTTTCTGCATTCGGAATTTCGGGTTTCATGAGTTTGTTAGCTATTTTTTTGATCTTTGGAGAGAGTTATGTCGATGACGGCAAATGATGTGTTGAAGATGATTAAGGACCATGACGTCAAGTTCGTGGATTTGCGTTTCACCGATACCCGCGGTAAAGAGCAGCACGTTGGTGTGCCTGCCAAGTACGTGGGGCTGGACAAGTTCGAAGAAGGCCATGCCTTCGACGGTTCTTCGATCGCCGGCTGGAAGGGTATCCAGGCTTCCGACATGCTGTTGATGCCGGATCCGACCACGGCTTATCTCGATCCGTTCATGGACGAGAACACGCTGATCATCACTTGCGACGTGGTTGAGCCGTCCGACGGCAAGGGCTACGACCGCGATCCGCGCTCCATCGCGAAGCGCGCCGAGGCTTACCTGAAGTCCACTGGTCTGGGCGACACCGCCTTCTTTGGTCCGGAGCCGGAATTCTTCATTTTCGATTCCGTGAACTGGCATGTCGACATGTCCGGCTGCTCGCTGAAGATCAACTCCGAAGAGGCCGCATGGTCGTCCGGCGAGAAGTTCGAAGGCGGCAACACCGGCCACCGTCCGATGGTCAAGGGTGGCTACTTCCCGGTTCCCCCGGTCGACAGCCTGAACGACATCCGCGCTGCAATGTGTCTGGCGCTGGAAGACATCGGCATCGAAGTCGAAGTGCATCACCATGAAGTGGCGACTGCCGGCCAGTGCGAAATCGGCACCAAGTTCAGCACGCTGGTGAAGCGCGCCGACCAGACCCAGGCATTGAAGTACGTGGTGCACAACGTTGCGCACCAGTATGGCAAGACAGCGACCTTCATGCCCAAGCCTATCGTCGGCGACAATGGTTCCGGCATGCACGTGCACCAGTCGATCTGGAAAGACGGCAAGAATACCTTCGCAGGCAACGGTTACGCCGGCCTGTCCGAGACCGCGCTGTTCTATATCGGCGGTATCATCAAGCACGCCAAGGCATTGAACGCGATCTGCAACCCGGGCACCAACTCCTACAAGCGTCTGGTTCCTCACTATGAGGCGCCGGTCAAGCTGGCTTACTCGGCGAAGAACCGTTCCGCTTCCATCCGCATCCCGCACGTCGCCAGCGACAAGGCTCGCCGTATCGAGACCCGTTTCCCGGATCCGACTGCGAACCCGTACTTGTGCTTCTCCGCGCTGATGATGGCTGGCCTGGACGGCATCCAGAACAAGATCCACCCTGGCGATCCGGCAGACAAGAATCTGTATGACCTGCCGCCGGAAGAAGATGCAAAGATCCCAACCGTATGCGCTTCGCTGGATGAGGCACTGGCTCATTTGGACAAAGACCGCGAGTTCCTGACCCGCGGCGGCGTGTTCTCCAGCGACTTCATCGATGCCTTCATCGAACTGAAGATGGAAGAGGTAAACAAGATCCGTATGACGACCCACCCGGTCGAGTTCGATATGTACTACAGCATCTAAACCTGCTGGTTATGTAATAAGCAAGAACGGGGCCCTGTGCCCCGTTTTTGTTTGCGATGCCGAACTTGCGGAGTTTGTCGGAGTCGGATGCATGTCCTATACTTGCCGCGTTACTTCGAGGAACACCGAACATGAAACTTCGATATTTGCTGGCCGTTTTGTGTGCCTGGCCGTTGCTGGTGCAGGCCGAGATTTACAAGTCTGTCGATGCAGACGGTCACGTCACTTATTCCAGCTCGCCGCTCAAGGGCGGCAAACGCATCATCCTGGAGTCGACGTCTTCATCTTCGTCTTCTTCCTCTGCGCCATCCTCGCGACAGCGTGCGGAAGGGTCGCCCCGGGATTTCCCCCGGGTCGACGGTGCGACACAGCGCGGGCGCGACGATACGCGGCGCAGGATACTGGAAGAGGAACTGGCTGCCGAAGAGCGCTTACTGGTGGAAGCCAAACAGAATCTGAAAACTGGCGAGGCCAATCCCGAAGTATTCAAGGGTAAGGATGGCAAGACCTATCGCCACGTTGCCAAGTTCGACGAGAAGATCAAAACGCTGGGCGATCAGGTGGAACTGCACCAGAATAACGTTGCGGCGCTCAAGACCGAGTTGTCCAAACTTAAGTAACCTTTTGTTGGCATGTTTTCTGCTTAACAGAAAGTTATGCCCAGCCCTATCGCCCACCTTTCGCTCGAACATCTCGCCACGGCAGTCATCTTGCTGGACGACGAGTCGCGCATCGCCTACCTCAATCCGGCAGCGGAGCACCTGTTCGATGCGAGCGGCAAGAACCTGCTTGGCCATCCGGTGCAGCAGGCGTTCACCGACACCGAGCAACTGTCCAGCGCGATGCAGCAGGCAGTGCGCAACCACGCCAGCTTTATCGAATACGACCTGACGCTGGGCACGCCCACGCGCGGCAAGTTGCACCTGCGTTGCGCAGTGACGCCGGTGCAGTTCGCGAAGCACTATCTGCTGCTGGAGTTCCATCCGATGGATAGGCCGCTGAAGCTGGCGCGCGAGGAGCAGATGCTGGACCAGACCCAGGCCAACCGACTGCTGTTGCGCAACCTCGCGCACGAGATCAAGAACCCGCTCGGCGGTATTCGCGGGGCTGCACAGTTACTGGAACAGGAGCTGGACCGTCCGGCGTTGCGCGAATACACCCAGGTCATCGTGCAGGAGGCCGACCGGCTGCGTTCGCTGATGGAAAAGCTGCTCGCGCCGCAGAATGCCTCACATTACAGCGCGTTGAACATCCACGAAGTGCTGGAACGAGTGCGTAGCGTGGTGCTGGCCGAGATGCCGGAGGGCCTGAAGATCAGGCGCGACTACGACATCAGCCTGCCCGCGCTGGTCGGCGACAAGGAGCAGTTGATCCAGACGATGCTCAATATCGTGCGTAACGCCGCGCAGGCGATGCAGGGCCATGGGCAGATCGTGCTGCGCACCCGCATCGCGCGCCAGGTGACGCTGGTCAAACGCCGCCATCGTCTCGCGGTGATGGTGCAGATCATCGACAACGGGCCCGGCATCCAGCCCGAGTTGCAGGACAAGATTTTCTACCCGCTGGTGTCCGGCCGCGCCGACGGCCACGGCCTCGGCCTGACGCTGGCGCAGGACTTCGTCAGCCAGCATGGCGGCACGATAGAGTTCGACAGCGAACCCGGCCGCACCTGTTTTACCGTGATGCTTCCCCTACCTTAGGTGACGACAATGAAACCCGTTTGGATCATAGACGACGACCGCTCGATACGCTGGGTGCTGGAGAAATCGCTGGCGCGCGAAGAGATCGAATTCAAGAGCTTCGCCTCGGCGGACGAAGCCCTGCGCGCATTGACCAGCGACAAGCCGCAGGTGGTAGTCAGCGACATTCGCATGCCCGGCAGCTCCGGGCTGGATTTTCTGCAGCAGCTGCACCAGCGCCATCCGCATATCCCGGTCATCATCATGACCGCCTATTCCGACCTCGAGAGCGCGGTCTCGGCGTTTCAGGGCGGCGCGTTCGAGTACCTGCCCAAGCCGTTCGACATCAATCACGCGATCGAACTGATCCGGCGCGCGCTGGAGCAGAGCAAGCGCAAGTCGGGCGAGGATGAACAGGTTGAAGTGGCTGCCGAGATTCTCGGCCAGGCGCCGGCGATGCAGGAAGTATTCCGCGCGATCGGCCGGTTGTCGCAGTCGCATGCGACCGTGCTGATCAACGGCGAATCCGGCACCGGCAAGGAGCTGGTTGCGCATGCCTTGCACCGTCATGGCCCGCGCCGCGACAAACCCTTCATCGCGATCAATACCGCGGCTATTCCGAAGGATCTGCTCGAGTCCGAACTGTTTGGTCACGAGCGCGGCGCGTTCACCGGCGCGGCGACGACGCGCCACGGACGCTTCGAGCAAGCCGAGGGCGGTACGCTGTTTCTCGACGAGATCGGCGACATGCCGTCCGACCTGCAGACTCGCTTGCTGCGCGTGCTGTCGGACGGCAACTTCTACCGCGTCGGCGGGCACCAGCCGATCAAGGCCAACGTGCGCATCATCACCGCGACCCATCAGGACCTCGAAGACCGGGTCAAACAGGGGATGTTCCGCGAGGACCTGTTCCATCGATTGAACGTGATCCGGTTGCGCCTGCCGCCGCTGCGCGAGCGCCGCGAGGATATTCCGCTGCTGGCGAAGTATTTCCTGCAGAAGAGCGCACGCGAACTGGGTGTGGAACAGAAGCGGCTGAGCGAAGAGGCACTGCGTTTCCTCGCCGCGCAGGAGTTTCCCGGCAACGTACGCCAGCTGGAGAACCTGTGCCACTGGCTGACCGTGATGACGCCGTCGCAGGTGGTCGAGATCGCCGACCTGCCGCCGGAATGGCGCGGCGAAAGCAGCACCGCCGTCGGCAGCGGCGACTGGAGCGCGGCGCTGGCGCTGCAGGCGACTCAGGCCTTGCAGCGCGGCGACGAGCGCATCATGGATACGCTTACCGCACAGTTCGAACGCACGCTGATCCTGCAGGCGCTGCACCATACCGGCGGACGCCGCATCGAGGCTGCGACGCTGTTAGGTATCGGCCGCAACACGCTGACGCGCAAGATACAGGAGCTGGGGCTGGAGAATCAGGGCGAGTAGGTGCGATTCTTTCGTAGGGGCACGGCCGCCGTGCCCCTACAATCGTTTCAGCAACTTCTCATGTATCCCGCCGAAGCCGCCGTTGCTCATCACCAGCACCTGATCGCCCGGCTTTGCCGCAGCCGCGATGGCTTCGATGAGTTCGCTGAGATCATCCTTCACCACCGCCTTGTCGCCCAAGGGAGCCAGCGCGCCGCGCGCGTCCCAGCCCAGGTTGCCGGCGTAGCAGAACACCAGGTCGGCGTCCTTCAGGCTACCGGGCAGTGCGTCTTTCATCACGCCCAGCTTCATCGTGTTCGAGCGCGGTTCCAGCACCGCGAGGATGCGCGCTGAACCTGCCTTGCGGCGCAGCCCGGCGACGGTGGTGTCGATCGCGGTGGGGTGGTGCGCAAAGTCGTCGTACACGGTGATGCCGTTGACGGTGCCACGTACTTCCATGCGGCGCTTCACATTCTTGAACTTGCTTAATGCGGTCAGCCCTTGCGCAATCGGCACGCCGACATGGCGAGCGGCGGCCAGCGCGGCTAGCGCGTTCATGCGGTTGTGCTCGCCGAGCAGTTCCCATTCGAGCGTGCCCTGCGCCTCGCCGTTCAGTGTCACCAGATCGTTGTCGTCTATGTTCCAGCCATCGCCCCTCTCCCCCAGCCCCTGTGTCAATTCCGCAGGGGCTTCAGCCCCTAGCGGATTGCCTACCTTTGGTGCTCCCGCTTGCGGGCGAGGGGAGCCGAAGAATTCCACCGGCGTCCAGCAGCCGCGCTTGATCACGCGCTGCAGCGATTCCTCGCGCCCATTGCACACCACCAGTCCGTTGCCCGGAACGCTGCGCACCAGATGGTGGAACTGCGTCTCGATAGCCGTCAGGTCGGGGAAGATATCGGCATGGTCGAATTCCAGATTGTTCAGGATCGCGGTGCGCGGACGGTAGTGCACGAACTTGGAGCGCTTGTCGAAGAACGCGGTGTCGTACTCGTCGGCCTCGATCGCGAAGAACGGCGACTCGGTGATACGCGCCGAGACCCCGAAGTTCTGCGGCACGCCGCCGATCAGGAAGCCGGGGTTCAGCCCTGCGTATTCCAGTATCCACGCGAGCATCGACGTGGTCGTCGTCTTGCCGTGCGTACCCGCCACGCCCAGCACCCATTTGTCTCGCAGCAAAGTGTCGGCCAGCCACTGCGGGCCGGAGACATAAGGCAGACCGCGGTTGAGGATTTCCTCCATCAACGGATTGCCGCGCGACACCACGTTGCCGATCACGAACACATCTGGCTTGAGTGCGAGCTGCTCCGCGCCGAAGCCCTCGATCAGTTCTATGCCCTGCGCTTCGAGCTGCGTACTCATCGGCGGATAGACGTTGGCATCGCAGCCGGTGACGCGGTAACCCGCCTGCTTTGCGATCGCAGCAATGCCTCCCATGAAGGTGCCGCAGATGCCGAGGATGTGGATGTGTTTGGTTTGGTTCATCATTTAGGTTCTGAAAATAAAATACACCGCGCCCATCAGGCACAGCCCCGCATACAGATAATCCATCTTCAGCGGCTGGTTCATGTACAGCACCGCGAACGGCACGAAGATCGTCAGCGTGATGACTTCCTGCAATATCTTCAACTGCCCCAGATCGAGCTGGGTGTAGCCGATGCGATTCGCCGGCACCTGGATCAGGTACTCGAACAGCGCGATTCCCCAGCTGATCAGCGCCGCGACATACCAGGGCGACGTCGCCAGATTCTTCAGGTGGCCGTACCACGCGAACGTCATGAACAGGTTGGACACGGCCAGCATCAGCGCCGTGATCAGCAACGGGTTCGAGATCAGGTTCATCGAAAAGTCAAAGGCGCCGTCCGCAGATTAACGCGATTAGAGGCAAGACTAAATCTGCGCAAATCTGTGTAATCTGCGGATAAAAGTTTTAGTGAATCCCCAACAGCTCAACATCGAACACCAGCGTCGCATTCGGCGGAATCACGCCGCCAGCACCGCGAGCGCCGTAGCCCATGCTGGAAGGGATGGTCAGCGTGCGTGACCCGCCGATTTTCATGCCTTGCACGCCCACGTCCCAGCCCTTGATCACATGGCCAGCGCCGAGCGGGAATTCGAACGGCATGCCGCGATCGCGCGAGCTGTCGAACTTCTTGCCCTTGTGATCGGCGGCGGCTTCGTCGTACAGCCAGCCGGTGTAATGCACGGATACTGTTTGTCCTGCGGCGGCCTCGGCGCCCTCGCCTGCCTTGACGTCGTTCTTGATCAGTTCGCTCATGTTGCTCTTCTCCATAGTTGGTGCAGCTTGTGGTGCGACCTGTTCGGAACAGGCCGTGGTTGAAATTACGCCTGCGGTCAGCAGCAGGGCTAGCGGTAACAAAGCGATGCGTTTCATTTTTTAATGTCCTTCAGTTCAGTTAACGGAACCGTTGTAGAACCAGGCAAGAAAGGCGGCCGCCCTCCCCCCCGATTCCCACAGTTGCAATACTTTTTCGGCGGCTTCGTCATTCGGCAAGTCGAATTCCTGCTGCACTGCCCACTCGCCGCCTTTGTCGGTGGATTGCCCAACGATGCGCGCACCGCTTTCCAGTAACGCAAGGATATCTTTCCTGACGAAGGCAACAAGCTCGTCTCCTTCCAGATCGAACATCTGTCCGTCGGAAACGATTTCCCCCAGCGACACGGCTTCCAGCTTTGCTGCATCCAGCGTTTGCTGTATTACTTCCTGCTGGGTGTGACCGTAAAAATTCTTTTCTCTAGCCATGGATTTTCTTTGCCCTCCGGGGCTATAACAAGGCGCGAAAGAATGAAATAGCCGCGTTTATGCGGGAGCCCATTTGTTCGTAATCACGGATTGTTAATTCTTGAACACCGTCCCGCCAAGTTCTGTCGTTCTTTGTTAATTGATAGCCAGCAACTCCACATCGAACACCAGCGTCGCATTCGGCGGAATCACGCCGCCCGCGCCGCGCGGGCCGTAACCCATCTCCGGCGGGATCACCAGCGTGCGTGACCCGCCCACCTTCATGCCTTGCACGCCCATGTCCCAGCCCTGGATCACCTGACCATGGCCTAGCGGGAAATCGAAAGGCTCGTCGCGGTCGAGCGAGCTGTCGAACTTCGTCCCCTTGTTTTCCGGCGCATTCGCGTCGAACAGCCAGCCGGTGTAATGCACGGTGACATGCTGCCCGGCCTGTGCCTCTTCGCCTTCGCCGACCTTGGTATCGACGATGTCGGTCTTGACCACCTTGAGCAGTTGCACATCGAACACCAGCGTCGCATTCGGCGGAATCACGCCGCCCGCACCGCGCGGGCCGTAGCCCATCTCCGGCGGGATCACCAGCGTGCGCTGCCCGCCTTCCTTCATGCCCTGTACGCCCTCGTCCCAACCCCTGATGACGCGCCCGCCGCCGAGCGGGAAATCGAACGGCTCGTCGCGGTCGAGCGAACTGTCGAACTTCTTGCCCTTGTTGTCCGGCGCGCTCTCGTCATACAGCCAGCCGGTGTAATGCACGATCACGGTTTGCCCGGCTTGCGCTTCCGCGCCTTCGCCTGGTTGGGTGTCGGTTTTGATGAGGTCGGTCATGTTTGTCTTTCTGGTTGATTATTCAAATCTGTTCTGCGGCTTTTTCCAACGAATTACGGATTCTGACTTTTCCGGTTGCCCAATCGCGAAATTTTGCACCATCTTCAGCCGCCACACGCTCGCGCTCCGCCAGCACTTCGCCGTGCCACCTTGGTGTGCGGCGGGCAACGCTAAACCGGTGAGATAGAGGCGGCTTCGCTCAATTGGACAGTATTTCCCATTTCTTAAGTGGAAGCCTTGCGGTTAATGCCTACGCTGCTTTTGGCAGTGCCGACAGGTTGTCGAAGTAGAACTCATCCGGTGTTTTGTCGTCAAGCGAGGAATGCGGCCTGATTTGGTTATAACGTGCGAAATAACGCTGCAAGCCAGCCTTGGCATCCCTCACCGTGTCATAGGCATGCAAATAGACCTCCTCGGAGTTTGTCGGTGCGGTCGATCATCACTTTGCGCTCAGCAATCCCGCCTTGGCGAGCGCGCTTTCTAAAAAATCGTTCTCCAGCGTGAGCTGGCCAATCTTGGCATGGAGTACCTTGAGATCAGGTTCCGCCGTTTTCGCCTTCGGTGGGCCGCCGAATACGTCGGCCGCCGATTCCTGCAATTGCTGTTTCCATTCGGAAACCTGATGGGGGTGAACGTCGAATTGTTCAGCCAATTCTGCCAGCGCCTTATCGCCCTTGAGCGCAGCTATCGCCATCTTGGCTTTAAATAAATAAGGTAATCCCCCGGCTTAGCCGGGGGACTCACAAGGTTTGACCGAGCGCTACGGTCAGCCTGACTCTACTGACTTGATCAAAAGTTAGGAGAATCAAGTGAAAGATTATCAGAGTCTGT
>Ga0209211_10005358_pt1 | contig 19267 bp, 18 predicted proteins | sample RifGroA2_FD_183992 | JGI IMG/M metagenome (GOLD analysis project Ga0209211, IMG submission 183992) | Groundwater microbial communities from Rifle, Colorado, USA - Groundwater A2 (SPAdes) (version 2) | ecosystem: Environmental > Aquatic > Deep subsurface > Groundwater | place: Rifle, Colorado...
GGAGAGAACGAGCGACGAGCTTCCGGTATTGACGCTTACTACGGTGCCGGAAATGTTTTTGGATTCAACCTGCAGAGACGTGTCGCGGATGCGGGTGGCTTTTATCGTGAGCGCTCCTTCTCCGGAGGAAAGTTTGCCCTCTACGTCCAGCACATCTTTTTCCCGTATGTCACTTACGGTTGCCGGCTCACCGTGGGCTTTGGTTATCACGGTGTCTTTATTCGCGAGAACGGTAACGCGAACGTACGCATCGCCCCACGTCACGCGGGAGAAGAAATTAGATGTGCCGGCTTTCTGGTAAACCACGACATTCGTCGCGGAAAAAGTACCGTCGGGTTTTATGTGAATGTCCGAAGGAGAAGCCGCGTAGGCCGCTCCCGCGCCAATCGCGAAAAATAAAATCGCCCCAAAACCGATGCCCTGCAGAGATAACTCCTTTAGCGTACGCATATGAGTACGCCCGATTATACCCCCGGATAAAAAAGCCGCTATGTATCAATTTTCCCCCGCCCCGTTGGCTTTTATTGCTGACATTCAAACGTTTTGCAAAACGTTTGAATGTCAGCCCAAGAGAAAAAGTTTTGTGTTTTTATCTCTTGAACTTGATTGAGCATCCGAGCGACGGATTGAACCACGGCTCTATAGGTTCATTCGCGAGGAGCTTTCGCATGTTCTCGCGCATGGTGCGCTCTTTCACCTCCTCCTGCGGCTCCAGAGCATCGGTAATACGACCGTGAAATACTAACTTTCCATCCTTATCAAAGAGAAACGGGTCGGGCGTGCATGTGGCGCCATATGCGCGCGCCACACTTCCGTCCTTGTCCAGAAGGTATGGGAACGCGATGCCGTGTTCTTTCGCGAACGCTTTCATGTTCTCAATTCCCTCGCCCGGATACGCTGTGTCGCTTGAGTTGACGCCGACAAACGCGATTCTACCTCCCGCCTTCGCCAAGGCTTCGGCGGGCAAGCCGAACTCCTTGTGGAGCGCGACAACTTCCCCAATCCGCACTTTCACATACGGGCAGTGGTTGCACATAAAAAGAACGAAAAGCCCCTCCTTGCCGCGAAAAGCGGCTTCGCCGCCTCGCGGCAGGCCGAGAGAGCCGAGAGAGCGAAGCGAGACGGTGCGCCCGTCAATACCCGGCAGTGTAAAATCCGATGCCGAATCGCCCTTTTGCAACCGCATCAATGATTCCGTCTTCACCATGCCCTTAATCATTCCACAACTTTCTATTTTGTGTAGCGGATGATTGCCGTTATTGCAGTCTTTTGCCTGCCCGCCTCTGGAGGGCAAAAGACTGCAATAGAACAAGCGGTGTCTGACACTATTTTCTGACCGTCTGGAACGTGGGAACTATTTTGACCTTTCCGATTTAATTCTATTGCCGTACCGAGGTTAAACCGCCGAAGATTTATCAAGCTCTGCGGGGATACTGAATAGAAAACTCGTGCCTTCCGCGTTTGAGGCGGCGCCGACTACCCCGCCGTGCTCTTCCACGATGCCGCGCACAATCGCGAGGCCGAGGCCCGTGCCTTCCTTCGCGCTCTTCGTCGCGGCTTCAAATTGCCGGAATTTGTCAAACAAACGCGGGATATCTTCTCTCGCCACCGTGCTCCCGCTGTTAAATATCTCGACGACGCAATGCACGGCCTTAGGCTCACGCGCGCTGTCGGCAAACCAGTGCACAGACGCGCCGTGCTTGCTTTGCTTTGGAAAGCGCGCGCCACACAGAGAAACGTCTGCCGCGATGCGCCCGCCGGGCTTTGTAAATTTGATTGCGTTTGAAAGAAGATTATTGAGCACCTGTGCGATACGCCGTGGGTCAAATGAAAGCGCGCGCGGCACCGCTCCATCAATGTGGTGTTCCAATCGTGTGCTTCCCGCGACGGGTGCATAAAACGCAAAACGATCTCCGAGAACCGCTCTAATGTCTGCGCTTTCTTTTTTGAGCTCAAATTTCCCCGCCTCCATCTTTGCGACATCCAAGAGATCATTTACCAGAGAGAGCATGCGCGTCGCGTTTTCGCTGATCTGCGCCATGTATTGCCCGTGCCGCTCTTTCTTCAAAGATGCCGGAGGCGCCGCAAGGACTTCCGCCATTTTGCGCATAACGTCAAGCGGAGAGCGGAGCTCGTGTACGAGCATGGAAGTGAAATCCTCACGCACGCGCTCTATTTTTTTCTCATCGGTGATGTCGTGAAAAAGGATGACGGCGCCATCGACTGCCGCGCGCGAAGAGACGGGGGCTATCACCACTTGAAAGAAATGATCGCCGATGCGTGCGTCCCGAAACGAGTGTATCTTCCCCTCCCGCAGAATGGAGTCAATGATTCTCTCAATATCAGCGTACTCTTTTAATGCGTGAACGATATCGGAAAAAGCGGGCGTTTGCGGGGAAGATATCCCAAGCAGGTTCTCTACTTGCGGGTTGTAAACCACAACACGCCGCTCCTTATCTACCATCACAACCCCTTCTGCCATGCTCGCGACCATGGAATTGAGCGTGTCAAAGGAGCGACGGAGTGTTTGTTCCCGCCGCAATGTGATTGCGTACTGATAGGTTGTTGCAATAAGGACGGTGCCGAACATCACCATGGGCGGATAGAATACATCAACGACGATGCGGTTTTCAAAAAGCACCAGTGCGCTTGCAGCATACAGCGCAAGAACACCTACAAGCGCGCCTGCCACATGAAAAATTCGGCGCGCGTAGAGCGACACGCATCCTCCCAGAAGCGTCATGAGAACGATTATGCCGGCATCAAGAGCGCGAGAAGATGTGTAGTATGTTTGTTCTACGAATGTATCAACCGCATTGGCCTGTATCTCAAGGGCGCTCATGAGCCCGAAAGGGGTATTCAGAAACGTACCGAGGCCGCTCGCGGTTACTCCCACAAGCACGACGCGCCCTCTGAATGCATCTTCCGGTATGACGCCTTCCAGCACGTCTATAAAAGAAACGTCTGGGTACGTGGTATTTCGGCCATGAAAATGGATGCGGTACATCTGGCTCGCCTCGTCGAGGCCTTGCGCCGCCGAAGGATTCGGTGGCGCGAGTGAATCCTCTGGCGGCACGCTCTCGGCGGAGCGTGGGTCTGACAGTGCGGTTTTTTCGTCTGCGCCATACAGTGACGCAACTTTGTACGAAAGACTTGGCACAAACTCCCGCTCGGAGTATACGCGGCGAATGACGCCATCGTTATCAACGGGCACATTAGAGAAACCGTGCCACACGCCGGATATAAAAACCTCAAGCGGATACACGACCTGCGATTCGGCGTAAAATGACGGGAGAACTATTGGGACGGGGCTGTTTTTTAAAGCTTCAGCAAGTACTAGGTCGTCCTCTGCGCCAAAACGAGATGGCTCCCGCAGAGAGATATCAATGCCGACAACTGAAGCGGCTCCAAGGTGCCCGATTAGCTCAGCAATTTTTGAACGCGGCCACGGCCATTGTCCAATCTTATTTAAGCTGTTGTCGTCTACTTTTACGAGAATGACTCTGCCGTAGGGAACTGTATCTCTGAACAGAAGGTCGGTTGAGCGGTTTTTAAGGGAGAAAAAGACGGGGTCAATCAGTGTGACAGACAACCACACGACGATAAGAAGCGCCGTGAGTGCAAGATAACGGTAATCGGGAAGAAAAGACATCAACGAGAAGGCGCGGCACGCGTCTCTGGTTGAGACGTGCCCTGCCTCACTGGCTCGGGCTGGGGTGCTACGCTCGGTGTCGGTTGTTCAAGCGCCGCGTCCGGCTTTACTGGCTGAGGTACTACATTCGTTCTTGTTGGTTGGGGTGCTACGTCCGGTCTCGGTTGTTCAAGCGCCGCGTCCGGTTTTACCGGCTGAGGTACTACATTCGTTCTTGTTGGTTGGGGTACTGCGTCCGGTCTCGGTTGTTCAAGCGCCGCGTCCGGTTTTGTTGGTTGTTCAGGCGCTACGCTCGGTCTTACGGTCGGCAACGCGGGGAGACCAAACGACTCCGGAGCAATATCTTCCTTCGCACGTTCAACCTCGCGCTCCCGCTTGAACTCCTCCGGGTCAGTGGCGCGTACGGGCGGCGCCGCTCTTTGTGTTGACGACGTATCGGAAATCGCTCTGTCAATCGCCGGCCGTGCTACCTCGGGGACTCTGCCTCGCACATCGGAAAGCACTTCCACGTGGTGTGCCGTCGCGCGCTGTACGAGCTCGCGCACAGCGGCCTCTTCGCCTCTCGTGGCGCGCGCGAGAGATGCTATTTCAGAACCGAAATCCGAGTATGAAGAAACGGTTTCCGAGAATGCGCCTGCCGTATCTTCGCCACGGCGCGCCTTGTCTTGAAGACGCTCCACGTAGTAATCAGCTGTTTTTGCAAATGCGGCGACTGCCCGCTCCGACCGCTCCACCGCAAGCGGCGCAAGAGAAGCGAGTTGACTGTCGACGCTTCGCGAGCGCACCTCGTCAATGGAACGAGTGATGCCGGGCAAAAGAGACGGCGATAGCGTATCAAGCGTTTCTATGGCGGTAAGCGACTTGTGCAGTTCGTCCGCATAGCGCTCGTTCAGGTCAAGAGAGCGCTCCTCTAATACGATATCGGATGCCACGCGCGTCATCCTGTCATACTGACGCAGTGTATTGAACGTGCTTACGCTGTTGCGTTGCAGACTTTCTTTTTGCGCGGAGCGCATATCCGCCTCCATGGACTCTACCGCAACGCCAAACGCCCTCTCCGGCGCCACCGCTCCGAGCGAGCGCACTGCCTCTAGGTGCCCCTGTTCGGACACCGCCTGCGCGTGCAATACCGCCGTGCGTGCTTGTTCGGGAATTTTTTCAAGAACCGCGTCTAGCACTTCTTGATGCGCGAGCGTAGAACGCGCGATTAATTCGCGCACATCGCTTTCTATGGTACGGTTTCCGGCGGAAAGAAAATCCGAAAGCGATTCTTGATACTTTTCAAGCGCACGCTCGGCAGACGGATCTCCCCTCTCCGCAAGCGCGAGCGCTTCAAACAAACGCCTCTCCGCACGTGCGAGATGGCGTTGCGCCTTCGCGTCCTCTCCGAAGGTAGTCGCTACTGCCGCGTATTCAACGAATTGCTTAAAGGCGTACAAGGGCGTGCCGGGCAGTGCGCCGGCCGCGACCGAAGCGTCATCCGCCGCCCTCGAATCAATAAGTCCGAGTGCAGCGCTCCTTTGTATGAAGCCGAAATCGGGTCTTTCTGCAATAAGCGTTTCTAACTCCTCTTTCGTGAGTGTGCGTTTGGTTTGTGCAACGTCTTCACCTAGAAGCGCGCCATCATCAAGTGTTATCTTTTCTCCCGAAGCGACATAAACAACACTCTGTGCCCCATCGGTCGCCGCTGTTTCAATAGCTGTGAGCGCCACCTCGCTTTGCACTACCGTTACTGCAGTCGCCGCCCCGGTGCGCTCAATCTCAAATTCAGTGCCGCGGACGGACGTTACTATGTCGCCCGACTGCACCGTATAATACTCGTCGCCCGAGAGCAGACGCTCTACGCGAGTCCGTATCGCTCCTCCCAAAAGCGTGAGCCGTGTTTGATTGCCGTTTGCTCCAAGCTCCGAAATAATAATGTGCGTATTTTCTTTAACGATGGTCAGGGCTCCGTTCGGCGAGGCGATGAACGCCCGCCCGGAAGGAGACGTTGTTATTTCTGCGCCCGCCTCAAGTGGAACACTCCCGACTATTTCCTGGAACGTCTCGCTCCCCGGCATTTTGACGTATGCTTCGGAAGAAACGGCAAGCGCCACCGAAGCATGCAGGCGGTCAGGCGTCATAATGGGCGTCCGCGCGCGCTCCAGCGCTACTGCCACAAAAACAAAGCCCATTACGGCAATGAGGACAATCACGGCGAGGCCAGTTAATCCGAATGGCGCGTTGCCAACTCTGCCATCTGTGGGTGGAGTTCCTGTTACGGTGGTATCCATACTATTTATATGTAAAATTTTATAAAAAAATGCGATGCGCTCGCTACAAGTCAGTCCCCTTGCGATGCCCCGCCTCCGTTTGGGCAAGTTTCTGTCGGACGGTATCTACTATGCGCGATAATTCTTCCCCGCTCTTCACTAGGTACCCGGAAATACCGGCCTCCATTGCATTCGCCACCGTATTGAGATCGTCTTTTTGGGTCAGCATGTAAACGGGCACTGCTTGCGACCACGCGTCGCCACGCCCGCGTATCGTTTTCAGCACCTCAACGCCGGAAAGACCGGGAAGCATGTGGTCTAGCAGAATGAGGTCGGGGCTCTCTTTTACTTTCTCCAACGCTTCTTCCCCGCTTTTCGCAAGCAAAACGGCAAACCCAGCATCGGTGAGCGCATCAGAAAGGAGCATGCGGTACCCTTCGTTATCTTCAACGACGAGAATAGTTTTTTGGTCAACCATACATACGCAATATCGTAACGGTAGCACGCGCGCATTCTGCGAAACGGGAGTTATCCACAGAGATGTATAAGAGAGCGGGCGGCACTTCGTGCCGCCCGCGAAAAACTACATACTTTTCTGCTGTAACCACGCACGTTGAGGACCAAAACGCGACCATGCTCTAAAGGCAGGTTGACCGCATTTTGCACTTCCATACGACGCGTCTCGAACGCGTATAAGCTCTTCAGGTGACAATTCCCTTTTTCCGTTTGTCGGATTCATCGTAGATTTCGCCGATAAGCTCTTCAATGATGTCTTCGAGTGTTATAAGGCCAGTTACGGTTCCGTGGCCGTCTTTCACCAATGCATAGTGCGCATGAAGTTCCCGCATCATTCGTAATACATCATCGAGCTTGTCCTGGCTCGAAACAAAGAGCGGAGGACTCGCGATGGAGGCCAGGGGATCGCTTTGGTGTTCCGGCCTATTCTCTTTCATAATGTCCTTGATGTGCACGATGCCGATTATGTTGCTGCGAATTTTCTTGAATACGGGGAAGCGTGAGTAGCCGGAGTGCGCCGCCTCGCCGAAGACACTCCCTATCGAGGCGGTCCCATCAAGCATGACCGCCTTTTCAAGCGGCTTCATGACCAAAGAAACTGGCGCATCATTGAATTTGAAAAGGCGTTCCGCGAATTCTTTCTCATGCTGTTCGATAAAACCCCTCTCGTACCCTATCTGAAAAAGCGAGCGTATTTCCTCCTCTGCAACTTTCGTCGACACGTCATTACTGCTCTGTTTGTTAATAGTGAGCAGGTCCATGAGTTTCTCAAGACACCACGCAAAAGGTGAGAGTAGAATGCTTAACCCGTACACGAAAGGTGCCGTGTAGCGGCTTGTTTTCCCCGGATGATATTGCGCGAAGGATTTTGGGAATATCTCTCCGAAAACGAGTATTAGAAAAGTCACGATTCCTGTCGCAATGGCGACTCCTTCGTGCCCGAACATAGAAATGGCTAGTTCAGTCGCTATCGCAGCAGCTGAAATATTGACGAGATTATTCCCTATGAGAACAGTGATGAGCAGTCGGCGTGGTTTCTGCTTCAAGCGCTCAACGAGTTTCGCTCCATACAAATTCTGCCGGACCATCGTTCGCACCAGTCCCGGACTCAAAGAAAAAAACGCTATCTCGATGCCGGAAAAAAGCGCCGAGAGGGCGAGAAGGGTAATGAAAATGAGTATGGTATCTATCATCAGGTTAATCTCACCATACTATAACTATTCCTTTAAAACCAGCCGGCGGTCATGGACCTGCCTGCGCAGGCAGGCGATGTTGGAACTATCCTTTCCTCAATTTCACCGCATCAGCAAGAATCTTTTTATGGTCAAACGCAAAGTCAATTTCCTTCCAATCTTTGACGAACTCCGCCGACGCGGCATCGTCGCCGGCTTCAATGACAGCCACATCGGGAAACTGCACAAGAAATGCCACACTTACACAGTGGCCTCGGGGGTCGCGGTTGGGTTCGGAATACACGCCGATAAGTTGCAATGAATGCGCCTCAACTCCTGTTTCTTCTTTTAATTCTCGCAGGGCCGCTTGCTCTACGGTTTCCCCATATTCCACCCAACCGCCGGGAAGCGCATATTTACCCTGAAACGGCTGCCTCCCCCGCTTGATTAACAGGAGCTCATTCTGTTGGTTGAATACGACACAATCAATAGTAAGGACGATGTGAGGTTTAGTGTTCATCCCTAGAAGTATATACCAGCGAACCAGAACAAATGGTGTGAGTGTCTTGGTGCCCTTGGAGGGAATCGGGCATTCTTCTCTACATGCTTATCCTTTCGTATACAACCCCGTCGCCGTTTCCCTATTATGAGGACAGTTGAATGGCTCATACCCCGTATGAGCCATTCAAAAGCGCTTATTTACTGCACTTTATAGGACACCGTTTTCCGTCGTCATTCAAACGTTTTGCAAAACGTTTGAATGACATGTTGGCGCGAATGCCCAGTCCTCTTCTTGTTGCATTACTGCATTACGACACGATTTCTAGCCTTTTATCGTATCGTGCCTGACCCCAATTCCACACGCGGTGAGACCCCACAAGGATTCTTTGAGCGATTTCAGTGTACCAGATTGAGGCGTCTCAGTCAGGGACGCCTCCAAAGCAAACTGTTCCTGAAGGATAAAAAGATTACGCTCGAGTAAGCAAAAGAAAAATCACCCAGTCGGGTGATTTTTCTTTTTGGATACTACTCTCAGCAGGTATGCAATGACGGAATGGTTAGCTATGTGTCTCAGTCACCTGACTTAGCATAAGCTGGCTGCCAGACTTGGATTCGAACCAAGATACTCAGATTCAGAGTCTGAGGTCCTACCATTAGACGATCTGGCAATAGCTAGCTACTAGCTTCGAGCTGCTAGCTTCTAGTTCGTAGAGAATACTTTATAAACGGGCATTATTCAACCGGACACGTCCTTCGGTCGCTTCCCAGATAGACAGGGATTTCCTTGATTGATTTCACGCCTTCAGTTCCGAAAACGACACGCAGGAGAAGCCCTCGCCGAACGTCCTCGCTGAAGTACTGGTCAAAAATGAAATTGCCGAGCGAATAATAAATGTGCTTGCCTTTGTAAATTTCATGCTCCTGTACCACATGCGGATGCGAGCCGACGACGATTTCCGCTCCCGCGTCCACAAAACTATGGGCTAATTCGTGCGAATTAGCCGACCGGTCGATGGTCGGCACCTGTAGACGGGCCGATGAAGTCGTCGCATATTCAATTCCCCAGTGTGCGTACACAATTGGAATGTATCCGCCCGCGCGGGCTTCTTGAATCTGCAGTATCGTCGTCAACGACATTCCAACATTCTCAAGAATGTTGGAATGTTCCGCGGGAGCAAATTCATTGTAGTTTATGAATGCGAATGGAATACCGCGGATAGTACCGGCCGCCATGCCCTCATCGGTCGATGCCCCAAAGTACCCGACACCCGCGTTTTGCAAAAATCTGACGGTTGAGCTCATGCCGTCTTTCCCGAAATTCAAAATGTGATTATTGCCGAGATTCACCATGCGGATGTTGTGCGCATAGAGAAGCTCCGCCGTCGCGGGCGGAAACGTAAACGTGTAATTGAACTCATCGCCGGGAGTGGATGTTGCGCTTACGGAAGCATGCTCCGTAATCGGCCCTTCAAGATTCGCAATCACCAAGTCGGCGCCTTGGAGAACCGAGTCAATGCAGGAGAAAATGAAATCGCCGCCTTTTTCATCCGCAACTCTGCGGACAGAGCGGTCAAACATCATGTCGCCGCCGAATAGTATCGTCGCATGTGCGGGCCTCTCCGGCCACACATAGTTGTCGGCCGGAGCATGCAGGGCGTATCTGCCGGCAACAACAAAAGAGAGGAAGGCCGCGACAAGCACGCAAACGAAGACGAGCGTGTATTTCAAACCCGACATCTACTCAACGATACCTGCGAGGGAGTGCGGTTTTCCTTCCGTTATGGAAGCATTTGTAATGCGGATGAACTTTGCTTTCTTGTGGAACTCCTTGAGATTGCGCGCGCCGACATAGCCCATGCCGACTTGAATGCCGGACGTGAGCGTGGCAACGACATCCGCGACTGGCCCTTTGTACGGCACCAATGCTTCAACCCCCTCCGGCACGGCCTTGCGGCCGTGGGTGAAGTAGCGCTCCTTCCCCGCCGCGCTTTCTATGACGGATTTTGAACCCATTCCGCGATATTCTTTGTATTTTCCGCCGTCCTTCTCAACAATATTTCCCGGGGTCTCGTCTGTACCTGCAAGCAAGTTTCCGAACATCACGGCTGATGCACCCGCGGCGAGCGCCTTTGCGATGTCTCCCGATGTGCGCATTCCTCCGTCTGCAATTACAGGCACGCCTTTCTTGGACGCAACCGAAACTACCTCAAGAATCGCGGAGAGCTGCGGCACGCCGACGCCCGAAATGATGCGCGTCGTGCAGATAGAGCCGGGGCCGACGCCGACTTTCACGGCATCCGCGAATGTGCACGCTTCTTTCGCCGCCTCGTATGTAGCAATATTCCCAAAAACCATTTTTGCGCGCTTCAAGCTCTTCTTTATTTTCTTCGCGCTCGCTACGACGTTCAAGTTGTGCCCGTGCGCACAGTCAATAACGATTGCGTCGCACCCCGCCTCGTCCAGCGCCTGCGCGCGGTCGGCGGCAAAAGGCCCGCAAGCGGCGGCAACATGAACTCCTGCCGCTTTCACCTCCTTAACCATTCTTACCTGCTCCTCAATTCCACAATTTCTGTGAAGTACCCCAAGCCCGCCCAGTTTGCCGAGCGCAATCGCCATGGGAACTTCTGTCACACGGTCCATCGCAGCAGAAAGAAACGGCACCGAAAGATTGATGCCGGCAATGCTTGTTGCAAGAGACGCTTCCGCGGGCTCCATGGCGGAGGCGGCGGGGCGAATTAGTACGTCGTCAAATGTAAAGCTCTCGTCTAGAATCTTGGAAGCCATGGCCCAGTATATCCACGGGCGCGAAAATGTCAAAAAATGATTGGTTTTCTATCTATCGATATAGATTCGACCCATCGAATGTCCACTTTTCTATCTTCCGAGTAGTACACAATGACCAATCTGCTTCCGACGTGAAAACTAAGTTCGTGCCAACCACCGCGCGTTCTTTTTCTACCCAATACAAGGTGATGTTCAAGATGCTTTGCAACCGCATCGTACACATCAACGAACAACTGCTTTGCGTTGCCGCGAACGCTTTCAAGGATTGTTTCCTCGCTCCACAAACCAGTGTCGCGATAGAGCTCGAGAAAAGCCTCTTCGTAGTGAAAAACAAAGGAGCACACGTCGGCAAGCGCCGATTCTTTAAACCGTAGCTCCATGACGTACGTTCCGTGCGCCTGCTTTTTTCCACGCCGCCCGTAAGCGTTTGCGCAGACGATCAACTGATTCGTCTATCATACGGTCCGTGATAACGCGCATTTCGGCGAGTGAATAGCCCTCCGTTATTTTTGCCTTTTTCCTTTTCATGCCACCACTATCGCGCGGTTGGTCCTGCTTGTCAATTTCATTCACGTTACATTTTTGAGACTGTTGCAACGAGCGCGCAATGATCGCTCAATCCGCAGACCATTTCAACGTTTGAAACCGAGTATTGTGGCGTTGAGAAAAGCCCGTCAACCATTAAATTGAGCTGTCCCGCGCGGTGCAAGCGGCCGTCAATTGACGTCGTGTAACGGGCGGGCACGTTGTCTTTATACGCGTTCGCAAGCATGGAAAATATCTCTCCCCCCCGCGGAGCGTTGAAATCTCCGGTAAGAACAAACTCTTCCCGCAACTTCAGAATACCAAGAAGTTCTTTCATATTCATTCTCTGGGCCATACTTGGCTCGCCGTCCAGAGACCACGTAAAATGCGTCGTTCCCACGGTGAACAGGTTTCCCTCTTTCTCCACCGCCGCCGTCACAAGCGTGCAGTTCTGGAGGCTCCTCCCCGTTTTTGCCGCCTCGGAAGGACGGCTTTCGGGAATATCGTTGGCATTGCCGACATAGTATTGAATATCCTGCCGGGCAACGCGAAGACGCGAGAAAATTGCTTCTCCGACGATAGGATTGCCTTGTGTTTCCATATGCCGAAGTGCGGGTGCAAACACATACTCTGCCCCGTCAAGCGCCGCAACAAACCGCAGAATATCGTTTTCAAGGATTTCCTGGACACACACGATGTCCGGCTTTTGCGCATCAAGAAACGGGAGAACGGTACCGAGGTGCTTGGACCGCTCAATGTTGAGCGAAATGAGTTTGATTGATATGGGCGCTGAATCTTTCATCCAACGTTACTTCCGGGCTATCGCCGCTCTAATAAATGCCGTAAACAGAGGATGCGGAGAAAGCGGCCGTGCGCGGAATTCCGGATGAAATTGCGTTCCGAGGAAGAACGGGTGCACATCCTTCGGAAGTTCGGCGATTTCCATGAGTACCCCATCAGGCGACTTGCCGGAAAAAACAAGTCCGGCCTTTTCCAGCTTTTCAACGTATTCCGGATTTACCTCGTAGCGATGCCTGTGGCGCTCGGAAATGACGCTTTTTCCATCCACCTTCGCCAAGGCTTCGGCGGACAAGTATGCCTCGTGCGCGATTGTGTCTTTCTCTAACTCGCATGGATACGCGCCCAAACGCATCGTCCCGCCATATGCTTTTTTTGCCATCTTTTCCACTTGCTCGGGCAGAATTGCTATCACGGGATTTGGCGTCTTCGCGTCAATCTCGGTCGTGTGCGCGCCACGCAGGCCCGCGACATTTCGGGCAAATTCAACAGTCATCAGCTGCATTCCGTAGCAAAGCCCGAAGTACGGGATTTTGTTCTCGCGCGCGAATTTGATGGCATTAATCTTCCCTTCTATACCTGTCTCTCCAAAGCCGCCGGGGACAAGAATGCCGTCGTAGTCTTTCAATTCTGAAACAGCATCAGGATTGGTCCCATAATTCTTCGCATTCAGCCAGCTTATCTCCGGCTTGATGCCTTCCGCGTATGCGGAAAACTTTATAGCTTCTATCACAGAAATATACGCGTCAGAAAGCACGAAGTCGCCTGTATCAAAATATTTCCCCACAATGCCGATTTTTACCGTGCCTTTCCCATTGTGCGCGTTCTCGGCAAACGTTTTCCATGTCGCGAAATCGGAATCGTGCTTGGCGTCCTTCCCTAGGGCATGGAGAAGAATGTCTGCAAGGTGGTCGCGCTCAAAATTTATGGGGACATCGTAAATTGATTCAACATCGGGCGCGGAGATAATATGGTCGGGATTTATATTGCACCAAATTGCCAGCTTTTCTTTTCGTTTTTTGTCCAGACGCGCTTCGCTGCGCGCGATAATAATATCCGCCTGTACTCCGTATGAATTGAGTTCGCGCACGGCGTGCTGGGTGGGACGCGTCTTCATCTCGCCGATGGTCGCGGGAACCGGCAAGTACGACACCATAACAAAAAGCACGTCGTTTGGATTCTTCGTTTTTATCAATCGCGCCGCTTCAATAAAAAGCGCGTTCTGGAAATCACCGATTGTGCCGCCGATTTCAACCACGGAAACATCGGAGCCGGAGACTTTGGCCGCGTGATTTAACCTATCTACTATTTCATCCCGCACATGAGGAATCGCCTCTACAAATTTCCCTTCGTAGCCAAGATTGCGTTCCCTGTCTATGACAGAGCGGTATACCATTCCACTCGTCATATAATCCTCTGCTCCCAAGTCGCGCCCGAGGAATCGTTCGTAGTTTCCCATGTCTTGGTCGGTTTCCAATCCAGAATCAAGGACAAACACTTCGCCGTGTTCCGTCGGATTCATTGTGCCCGCATCCACGTTCAGATACGGATCTATCTTCATCAAATTCACAGAGAGTCCGCGCGCAGAAAGAATCTTTCCTATAGAAGCGGTTGCGATGCCTTTTCCGACTCCGGACATCACGCCTCCAACGACAAAAATATATTTGTGACCGCTATCTTTGCCTGCCCGTCCCGATTTTCCATAGTCAGACATAGTCAATCAAAAAAGGAGAATGCATACGCACCCCACTATACCGCAAAAAAACACTGGTTGAAAATCGTGTCGGGCGCACCGCCATACCGCAGTTATATCACGAACTTAAGCCCAGCCCCAATTTTGAGCTCTAGCAGTTCGCGGCGATGGATTCTGACAGTGATAAGTCACGATACTTTTGCATATTGTTGTGGGTTTCAAAGTTGGGGCTGGATTAACGAAATTATAGTCGCTTCGCTCCTTAATTTTGTAAATATCTCCGAACCGCGATGTAGCTGGACAGCGCGCCAAGCGCAATTCCCGACCCTATTACAACAAGGAAAAGAAACGGGAAATTGTCGGCGTAATACGAGAAGGCGTTGAATGTGCCGAGAAAACGTTCCAGGGCGGGGCTTATATAAAGCGATATCGGATAGAGAAGAATGAGAACTATTGCGCCCGAAATTACGCCGTACAAGACGCCCGCGACCATGAACGGCCCGCGCACGTACCAGCGGCTCGCGCCGACTATGTTCATGACCCCGATTTCATTGCGCGAAGTGTAAATTGCCAATCGCACCGTATTCAACGATATCAAAATGGTCGCGAGCGCGAGGACGACGGCGATAATCGCGCCAAGCCGCTTTGACGCGTCAATGATGTTCGTCAGCCGGTCTATCGCCGTTTTGTTTTGATAAAAATTCACTTTGTCTATTGCGCCGCCGACATCGGTGCTCTGCGCCTGCTGCGCCTCAAGAAATTTTGCGATGGATTCATATTGGGATGTCTCTTTCGCGCGAACTTCAAGAGAAGCCCCGAGCGGGTTGTCGCTCAATTCATCAAGCGCCTGTATGGTGAGCTGGTCGTTTTTGTGCCGCTCCCGGAACTGCGCAAGCGCTTCCTCGCGGCTCAAGTATGAAACGGATGCAACTTCCGGAAGAGCCTCAAGCATTTTCTGCATGTCCGTAATCTGCGCATCCGAGGCGCTAGTTATAAAGTAAACGTTTACATCAACTTTGTTTGTCAGCTGCTGAAGCGTCGCATTGAGAGCCGCGCCGGAAATCATCAAGCCAGAAACGACCAGAAGCGTGATGGTCATGATAAGTACCGCGGACAGAGACACGAATCCGTTTCGTATAAATCCGATGAGTCCGTACCTCGCGACTCGTTTTATGTTTAGCCAAAAGCTCATACAAAAGTTCGTAGTGCGTAGTCCGTAGTGCGTAGGTACATCATATCACTAGATTATTTGTATTTTTCTACGTTCTACGTACTACTAACTACGTACTAGAGAACGTACTTCCCCATCTTATCATCGCGTATGATGCGGCCGCGGTCCATCGTTACGACGCGCCTCCCGACAAAGTCCACAATTGATTTGTTGTGCGTTGCAAGTAGAACCGTCGTGCCCAAGTCGTTGATTTTTTTCAAGATTTCAACTACGTCATGGGTATTTATCGGGTCCAGATTTCCCGTCGGCTCGTCGGCGATTAAAACATCCGGCTGATTTACTATCGCGCGCGCAATCGCCACCCTCTGCTGTTCCCCTCCGGAAAGCTCCGCGGGGAAACTCCACATTTTGTCCAGAATCCCAACGAGCTCAAGAACATGCGGAACGTCCGCTTTTATGTCTTCGTCGTCTTTCCCAGCGACCTCCAGCGCGAATGCGATATTTTCGTAAATGGTTTTTGTGGGCAAAAGGCGGAAATCCTGGAAAATCGTGCCGATTTTGCGCCGCAATTGAAGCAGGTCTCTGTCGGACAATGTTCCGACATTGCGAGAGCTGAAATAAACCGCGCCTTCTGTCGGCTTCACTTCCGCGAAAAGCATCTTAAGAAGAGTGCTTTTCCCCGCGCCGGAATGCCCCACAAAAGAAACGAACTCGCCCGAATCAACATTGAGCGTGATGTTTTCCACAGCGTGCTGGCCGCCGTTATATATCTTCGTAACTTTGTCGTAGTGGATCATTGTAGAAGGTATGGAGTATGGAGTATGGAGTATGGGGGGTGAAACACAAAAGACCCGGAGCAAACAGTGAGCATTGGATTATTATAACGCAGTGAGAGCCAGCTACAAATTCCTTTCAGCATCAATGAATGACTGAATATCTCCGTCCAGCACCCTGTCGGTGTTGCGCTCTTCGTGTTCCGTGCGATGGTCTTTCACGAGCTTGTACGGATGCAGAACGTAGGAGCGAATCTGGCTTCCCCATTCTATTTTCGTCGTCGCCGCGACGGAAAAACCGCGCGATTCCTTCGTCTGCGCTTCCTCGCGCAGTTTGAATAATTTTCCGCGTATCATTTGGAGAGCCTTCTCGCGATTCTGCTGTTGCCCGCGCTCGGAGGTAACGTGGACGGAAATCCCCGTCGGAACGTGTGTCATGCGCACGGCAGTGTCGCGCTTGTTTACATTTTGCCCGCCTGGGCCGCCCGAACGGGCGACGGAAACTTCAATTTCCGAATCCGGAATATGCAATTCACCCGCGTCGGGAAGCTTCGGCAAAACCTCCACCATTGAAAAGCTGGTCTGCCTTTTCCCCGCCGCATTAAACGGCGACATGCGCACAAGCCGATGCACGCCCGCTTCGTTCTTCAATGTGCCATAAGCACCGGAGCCCGCGACTTCAAACGAGACGCTTCTATATCCGCCCATAGAATTCTCATTTGACGAGAGTAACGACGTGCGCCAGCCCTTCCCTGCCGTGTACTTGCCGTACATGCTGAAAAGTATCCGCGAGAAATCTTCCGCATCGTCCCCGCCCGCGCCGGATATTATGGAAATAATCGCGTCGTTCTTGTCGCACGAGCCGCCTCCCGCGAATTTCTGCTTCAAGTCCTGATATTCCTTAAGCGTTGCCTGCGCTTTTTCTTTGTCGCTCCAAAAATCCGGCGAAGCCATCAGAGCTTCTATCTCTGCAATTCTCGCAGTTATGTTTGCTTTTGCCAGCATAATTACCCTACCTTTATTCGAACGCAGTGTGATAAACGCAGAGGTGAAAGTAACGCGCTATGACGGTTCACATAAACTTCTTGGAAAGCGCCAACATTTGGCGGTCAAAAGTAATTAAAGGAATGCCCATTTCCTTTGCCAATCCTATAAGCGCGACATCGGTAAAAGACAGTCGAGAGCTAATATCCAAGAACAGCCGGATATCGTTCTGAATGCCGATAGCCGGAATGACAATGTTCGAAGCGGCAGTAATGTCGACTAAAAACTGCCTAGCAACCGATAAACCGGCGCCGTACGTCAATACGGTTGCCGTTTCTTGAATCACATACGGGTGAACAACGAGGGTGTACTCCGAAAGCTCTTGCATAATACGGAGTGCATCCGTATGAAGAGCGTCGATATCGCGATAGAAGGCGACAAAAACCGAGCTATCTATGACACAACTCTTAGACTCCATATGCGACCTCGTCTACACGTTGAGACAGATTGCGTTGGCCGCCGCGTTTGCCTTTAACGATGTGTTTCTTCGCCAACTCATAAAACCCCCGTCGCAAGGCGCGCTTCGAAACAACGCGCGTGGAGAAAGAAATGCTGTATTTTTTTGTTTGTGTTGTCATATTTGTACTATACCACTAAGTGATTACGCAAACGGAAAATGAGCCATCCCTCCAGCGCGGAGAGCAGGTCGGTTCGGCATTCTTCAAGTGTCTGGCCAGTCGCCCATACACCGCGCAACGGCTTTATTTCAGCGTAAAAACGCTTTCCGCCGTCTATCATTTCGTATTGCGCTTGAGAAAGAAACCTATGTATAAAATCCTGAATCATGCTTTCAGCATACTATACAACCAGAGGAATTCAATATAAAAAGTTGTTTTTGCACATCGTCTCTGCAGACAATACATCCCATATTCGCAATTCTTGATACGGTGCCCCCAAGCTATTGAACCGCCCGATATAGCTCGAAACTGCGCGATTAACAACCTCGCGTTTCGTAAGACCAAGCTTTTTGGAAACGCGCGCCACGCGCTGTTCAAGTTCTTTATCCATCACCGTCATACCGGCAATCATACCTTAATCTCAACTTTTCTCAATAGAAATAATCCGATGGCGGCGAAGACCGCCATGAAACAGGCGGCTATTCTGTAACGCGTCGGGCCAAGCCCGATAAAGAGCGTTGTTATCAAACCCCACGAAAGCGGCCCAACGAGCGTGGACATTCTCTCGGCAAGCGTGTAAAAACTGAACCCGAAATTGAGCTTGTCTTTCGGGCATAGCGCGGTCATCGCGGCGCGCGCAACCGTCCATGTCGCGCCGAAGAAAAAACCCATGAGTACGGCCATCGCAACAAGAACGGAGAAATTGGCCGCGGTTCCGAGAAGCGGGAAAATAACAACCCAGCTTCCGAGAACAATGACAAGGGTCTTTTTCAGGCCGATTTTATCCGCCACCCAGCCAGAGCAAAGCGCGCCAATCGCCGAAGTAACAAGAATGCCCGCGAGGAGCGCCGATTTCGTGCTGTCTGTAATAGCAAAGACGTTTTGAAGGTAAATGGGAAAATTATTCGTGGCCGTGATGATTGCATCGTTGAAAAAGAAATAGGAAAGCAAAAACATGCCCATATGCGGAACCTTTATTAGTTCCTTGAATTTTGACCATTGGCTTTTGTACTCTTCCCTCCAATTGATTTTATCTGCGGGCCAGCCGGAGTCTTCCCGTTTGGGCAGTTTGAAAAACAGGAGCATCGGGAGCGCGAGCAGGAAAAATGCGAGAGCCGAGGGAAGAAAGGTCTGCGCGCGCCCCGCTTCCCCGAATAGGTACACCGCGCCGCTCGCGAATGGAATGGTTATGAGAATTCCGGCGATTTGTCCGAGCCAGTTTCCGGCCTGACCGATTCCCGAAATCCGCCCCAGTCTGCCGCCCGATGCCAGAAAATGCAGAAGCGCGTTATAAAATACGAAGGAGAATTGGTAGAAATAATTTGCCAGGAGGAAAAACAGCATTGCCGTGAATACGTGCTTTGAGAAAAAGAGCGCTGTGAGCGAAGCAAGCAGAAAAAATACAAAGGCAATCACCGTGATGCCATTCAGGTAATTTCGCTGTCTTCCCGTCCTGTCGGCGATGCTCCCTAAAACCGGAGCGGTGAGTAGGAGCAGTAAGGAGCCGACGGTAAACGTCAGGTTGTACCATAAGTCAGGTATACCTTTGTCAATAACGAGCCACTGCGAGAAATACAAAAAGAAAACGACAATGACTATGGAATTTGCGAAATCGTAGAGAGTCCAGAAAAAGATGTTCTTTCTGTTCATTTGAGCCGGGGGGGAGAATCGGACTCCCGGCCCACGCTTTACGAAAGCGTTGCTCTGCCACTGAGCTACCCCGGCTTGCTTGTCACTATAAAGGCATCGGCCTATATTAACTCCTCGGC
>Ga0209211_10005360_pt1 | contig 19265 bp, 17 predicted proteins | sample RifGroA2_FD_183992 | JGI IMG/M metagenome (GOLD analysis project Ga0209211, IMG submission 183992) | Groundwater microbial communities from Rifle, Colorado, USA - Groundwater A2 (SPAdes) (version 2) | ecosystem: Environmental > Aquatic > Deep subsurface > Groundwater | place: Rifle, Colorado...
TGAATACCTTCTGCAGGAAATATTTCAATATTTCTGCCCCGAGCGTCACAAAAACAGCCAGCGGCAGGACAAGGAGCACACAAAACCGCTCAGTCCTGAGCGACAGGATAATCAAAGGCAGGGTGAAAGCCGATAAAATCATCCATTCCCGGAAGCGCTGTCTTTCACCCTGGCGGATAGCCCGGCACACGGTAATTCCCCAACCCAAAAGAGCCAGCCCGACGGTGACATAATTTCCTATGAGAAAAATCATTTTTTTGAATGAAATTCCCTGTGCCTCACCCACGGTTAAAAAAATGTTCGGCCACAAATCCGCCTTGGAGAGCGCAAATTGCTGACTGACAGTCCAGCTTTCGCGGATGGCTTTGACAAAACCGGCCGGCGTCATAAAAAGGATGGCGAATAAAAGCCCGAATCCGGCATAAAAAAATAAAAATGGCGCGAAAAGAGACCCCTTTTCCCTCTCCCGCCCCCAGGGTAATTTTTCAGCGATGCAACCGGTGATACTGCAGGCAATCGTCAGCACAAAAATAAACGGCCAGCCATTCCAGAAAAGGGCGTACAAACCGGTCAAAAATCCGGCAGCCAGGCCACTCGCCAGGGCCGATCTGCCAAAGCCGCCACCCGCGGCCTTTCCAAATCGGTCCAGGCCACTCGCCAGGGCCGATCTGCCAAAGCCGCCACCCGCGGCCTTTCCAAATCGGTCCAGGCCGCTCGCCAGGGCCGATCTGCTCAAGCCGCCTCTCGTGCCCGCAAAAAACGAGGCCAGAATGAGCCCCGGAAAAATGTAATTGTAGGGATCCGTGTCATACCAGCCAAAGGCGCTGCGCTGGATAAAAATCGGCGAAAGTACCAGGGCTAAACATCCCAGCGTTACCGCCGACACGCTGGCGCTTACGGAAAGCGCCAGGGTAAAAAAAACCGCAATCACAGCCGCCACCAAAACAAGCGGAACGCAATTCAAAGCTTCCATCAAATCGGTTTCAGGATTTAAAAAATGCACCAGACGGTACCACGCCGCTCCGACATAGGGATGCAAGGTAAAGGAAGGCCAATAACCGTGGGGGGCCCGCTGAAGCGGGTTATAAAATCTTCCGTTTTTTATTTGCGGTGAAACCCTGCCGGTTTTGAGAATCATCCGCGTTTGATAATAAAAATAATAAGGGTCAGCTTCTAGCAGATAATGCCGGCCCGAACCGCCCGCCCATTTGCCTTTCTCACCTTCGGGCATGCTTTGACGTACGGATTCTGCGGCATTTTTGACCGCATTCTCAAATTGGGTCTTGTCTGTTTCCAGAACTTGTCGCACCCGTTCTTCGGCAACCCGCCGGCGGGCCTCGGGGCTGATGCCGGGAAATTCCTGATCCACGGTTTTACGGATTTGCTCCGACAACGAACGTTCCACCGCTCGTCTGGCCAAAGCCTCCGGGCTCTTATCGGCACGCAAAGGATGAAGCGCGTAAGTACGGAAATAAATTCCCGCGGCAAAAACGATAGCAGCCGCGGCGGCATAAAGAATTTTTCTTGAGTTCATTTTGATCTCATGCATAATACCAACGGACTTATGGACGATAAAAAAATTCTTATCATTATCCCGGCATACAATGAAGAGCGATCCCTACGCTCTCTCATCCAGGAAATCAAAAAAAGTTATCCGGCCTTTTCCATCCTTGTCATCAATGACGGCTCCCGCGACCTTACGGCCAAGGAAGGCGAATCAGCCGGAGCTTCAGTGATCACGCATCCTTTCAACCTCGGCATAGGCGGTGCCATTCAAAGCGGTTATAAAATTGCCTTCGACGAAGGGTTTGACGCCACGGTCCAGGTTGACGGCGACGGCCAGCATGATCCCAGATCCCTCGCAGATGTCCTCCGCCCCGTTCTGGAAGACCAGCTTGATCTTTGTATCGGCAGCCGTTTCACCGAACGTTCGTCTTTTCATTCCACCTTCATGCGGCGCATGGGCATCCGTTTCTTCTGCCGCCTGCTCCGGCTCATGACCGGTCTTTATCTCACGGATCCGACGTCCGGGTACCGCGCCACGGGGAAAAAACTTATTCCCGTTTTCGCCGCTTATTATCCTATTGATTTTCCGGAACCCGAAGCCATCAAAATGGCGAAACGCTACGGCGCCCGCATCGGTGAAGTGCCGGTCCAGATGCGGAAACGGCTGGGGGGGGTTTCCTCCATCCGCTATTTCAAGACGCTTTACTATATGATCAAAGTCACCCTGGCCATCCTGATCGATGCCCTTAAAAAGAAGTCCTAGGAGAACGCGATGCAAGCCCAAACCTTCGCCGTTTTTATTTCGTTTTTGGTTTTCATATTTGTGATTGACTGTATCCGCCGCCAGAAAATGACCTTCAAATACTCCACCTTTTGGCTGGGAACCTGCGCCGCCGTCATTTTTTTGGCCTTCAACGAAAAACTGCTTGAAAAAATTTCAAAGCTCGCCGGATTTGCCCTGCCCAGCAATTTTATTTTCTTCCTGCTGTTCAGTTTTTTCGTTTTCCTCAGCCTGCTTTTGACGATTTATATCAACGAGCAAAACAACCGCACGGAAAACCTGGCCCAGGCCTTTGGCGCCCTTGAGTACAAATTTAAAAAACTCGAGAAAAAAATTTCCGGAAAAGATTCTGATTCTGCTTAAAGCGGAATCACCTTGCCTTTGGCGCTGATCGTAATTTCGCCCGTAGTCTGATCCTCGACTTCGGATTTTTCCTTTTCTTCTTCGGCCTTTTGGGCTTCTGCCATCTTGGCCTCTGCCTCTTCTCTCAACTTAAGCTCTTCCACCGACTCCCCACGGACCGCAAGTTCCACGAGCGCGGCCAAATCTTCCCGGTGGATTTCCCGCAAATGCGAGATGGGTTCCAGCGCCATTTCCCTCTTGCCCAACTGCACATAGGCCAGGCCCTTGCCATAATAGGCTTCGGCGAAATCAGGAAAACGTTCGATGGTTTTGTCAAACAGTTCCAAAGCCTTCGCCGGATCCTGTTTCTCCGTCAGGGTAAACCATCCCAGGCCAAAATACGCTTTAGAATAATTAGGATCGACTGTGATTGTCTTCTGAAAATATTCAGCAGCCAGCGCAGGGTCTCGTGAGGCATAAGCAGAGGCCAGATTGAAGTAAGCTTCTGCGAAATTCGGGTCAAACTTAACCGCTTGTTTAAATGAGCCTATGGCGCTTTCAATGGACTGATTTTGCTTGAGATAGGTGATCCCAAGCAGATTATAAATCGGAGCAGGATCCGGCGCTTGCGGCAAGTAGCGCTGAAACGCGTCAATGGCCAGATCATATTCCCCTTTCTCGTAATGTTCCTTTCCCTTCTGCAAATCATTCTCCGGGCTTTCCTCCGCAAAAGCCAGGCCCGCGAAAAACCCAAACAAGATGCTTATTCTTAAAAGGCGCTTCATTCTTCCGCCGGCTTTTCCGCCATTTCAGGCATTTCGGGCCGGTTCTTTTTTTTCTGCTGAAAAGGACTGTTTTCCGGCATCGCCTCCCCCTCTGTTTTTTGTTCCGGGCGCGGCCGGTTGTCCGGCCCGAATTGATCCCCGGGAAGGGGCATGCCCGGTATTTTTTCAGCTTCAATCAAAGTTCGCTGTACGTCCATGCTGCATTTCACGATTTCTGCGCCTTTGGATTTTGGCACCACCTCATACTTGATGATTTGAAACAAGTAGTCGGATTGTTCGAGAAAATTCATAAAAGCCAGCATGTTGGTAAGGGTTCCCTCGCATTCAATGCCGGTTTTGTATTCATCGTACAGAAGGCTTTTTTCCACATCACCGGGTTTGATATTGCTCACCGTGACGGACTGTTGTTTGGCCAAAGTTTCGATTTTCTTCAAAAGCGCGGAGATAATTTCTTCGCGCGTTTTTTCGCCGGAATCAAGATACCCGCTGTACTTGGAATATTCTTCCAGGATGCTGGATTTAAACGACAAAATCCTGCGGTACCTTTTCACGGTTTCTTTTTTAACTTCAATGTCCGCCTCGAGGTGTTTAATCTGATCGAGAATGGGCCCAAGAAAAATGCGGTCCATCAGCATCATCACAACGCAGGCCACGGCCACGGCAAGAAGCACCTTGCCCCGCGGCGTCAGCTGCGAAAGAAGTTTCTCCAGCATCAAACGCCCTCCGCCAGTGTGCAGTGGAGTTCAAAATCCGCCACGTCGGATTTTCCTTCGCGCCTGGATTTGGTTTCCTTGGTTTTAACCTTGGTGAAGTAGTTGGACTCCTCCAACTGCGTCACAAACGCGAATACCCTGGACATGGAATCCGCAGTGCCCGCGATAACAATCTTGCCCTTAAAATCGTAAACAAAACGGGAAAGATACATATCCTCCCCGATAAGCGCGCTGACCTTATCAAACACGTAAAGCCCCTTGCCCCGCGTCTCGAGCAATCGGTGAACCACCCGGTTTTTGGTTGAAGTCCTTTCCAGCAACTGAGCCTGTTCCGCTGTGGTTTGATTGATTTCATCCAGTTTTTTGGTCAAGGTGCTTTTGAAATAAAGTTTGCTGGCCAAAAAAAGACTTATGATCATCAAAATAGTCATGATCAAAATTCCCAGCGTGATAATTTCACGGCCGCCTTCGCGGAAATGGCGCTTCAATTTAATCTCGCGCGGTATGAGGTCGATTTTTGTGGTTTGCGCGAAAGCAAGTGAGGCCATGACCTCAAAATAAGACGCCGCCGGTTGATTGCCCAGGGTTTTGAGGGCTTCTTCGGTGAGGGTAAAAGGCGTTACCGGGTCAACCACTCGGATGCGAAGATCCGGATCCTGCGTGAAATGCGGGGAATTCCGGATGGTTTCCTGAAGAAAATCCATTCCCTGAATACGGCCTGTTAACATGATAAGTTTGACAGGCCTTCCCATGCCCTGATTCTGATAAGCAGTAAGTGACTTTGAAAGTTCGTCAAGAAAATCGGCCTCCGCACTTGCCTGGTCGGTGGTGAAATGCTCCCGGCCTACGGGGATGTTGCGAACAAAAATAATTTGATGTTTATCCAAAATAGTCAAATCCGAAGAATCATCTGAAACATGAATACCGCCAACCGAGTGCTGTTCCTGTTCAGCGCCGGCCATGTCACCGTAAGTCATTGCTACACCTTCAGATATGATTCCTATCTTGGCGATTCCTATGCCCGCATTTTCAAAAATCACGCAATATTTTTCAACCACTTTGCGGTTCACAATGACCAGAAGAACGCTGGTGTAATACTGGTTGGCTGTTTCCATGCACAAGAAATCAATCACGATCTCATCGCGGGAATAGGGCGTGAAACGGCCGGCCTGCAGGTCAATGATTTTGGCGATTTCGTCGCGGTCCGTGGACGGAATGTCCACATTTTTTAAAATAAACGCCTTGGACGGCAGGACAAACAAAACCCCGCGTTCGGCGTCGATTTTATGACTGGAAAAGAAGGTGGCCAGATAACGGCTGATTTCTTCATCCGGACTGTCGCCGAATTTTTGCGATTCTGCGCCGTGAATCGTAAGTTTATCGTTAGCGCTTTTACCGTACACGATTTTCAGAACATTGCCCGTTAAATCAACGCAGGCCGCGTTAAATGAAGAATAAAACTGGGGAATGGAAGATTTGAACGATTTTCCGTGTCCCGTCGATTTTTTAAGCAGTTTGATCAAGTCCATATCAGGAAAGGCATCCTTGTGACGCCGGTATATCAACGATACGTGAAACAGATTTTGTGCCGGTCTGACCGTACTCGATGAGAATTTTCACGGCCCGGGGCAGACACCCTTTGCTCCATTCTCTCCGCCAGTGATAGGCGTTTTCCTTGTCGCGTTCATAATATTCAAGATTAAAACCCCGAATATTATCCATAACCGGCCGCGGGGCTTGGACGGCAGCATTTGATTTGGGATGCAAAACTTTCTCGTAACGGATTTGCTCACGATAAATGCTTGCCGTTTCCGGATTAAAAAAATAACGCACCCTGGCCGGAACGGCGGTACCCCCAGACGTTTTGCCGTCTTCCCACGGAATCGGGCAAAGAGTCAAAAATTCGAGCCCCGTTTCTCCCCCGCCAAAATGGCCCGACTCATAGGAAAAAGCATTTCTTAAATCTGATTGAATACGGTCATAAAAAAGATCCATCTTGAGCTCCGGTTTTTCTTCCACGGCACGCCGCCACAGACGTATCCCCTGCGACAAAGTCACATACACGGCCCCGGCCATGACTGAAATCATCACGGCCGCCAAAAGCGCCTCCACAAGGGAGAGACCTCTTTCATTCCGCCGCATAATTTTTTTCGCCCAACCGGCTTCGGTCCAAGAAATCCTGAAATCAGACCGATACAGGCCCTCCGTTTTACCCACGGGCTTGGACTTCATGGCGTAGTTATAAACCCGTTCCGTGCCCATCAAAACGCCGTCGTCGAAATTCTTCGGCCTAGCGCCCGTCCGGTTGATAAAATCCTTAACCTCCCAGACCTTATTGGTGAGAAGGCGGTTGGCTTCAAACCGGTGTTCCAGAAAGCTCAGCCGGCTCATGGACGCGAGTAAAATCTGGTCGATCACAATCACGCCAGCCATCAAAATAACCACGCTCACCAGAACTTCAATGAGGGTGAATCCGCCGGCGGATGGCCGGTGCCGATTCGTTCGGGCCGCCACCCGCGGCTTGGCCAAATCGGCACCTTTCAGGCGTAAGCCGCGCCTACCAATTGACAATGTCATCCTTGGATGCTTCAGATTTCGGATCTTTGGTATCCACTTTGGGATTTTTACCCAGCGAATAAAGATCATAGTCATGAGGGCGGCGCATGCCGGGAGACTGATACTGATAGGGCCGGCCCCATGGGTCGATGGGATTTTTTTCCAGATACGGCCCGTTCCAATTCTTCGGGATAGGGGTGGTGGCGGGCGGCTTCATCAAAGCCCCCAGCCCTTGTTCCGTTGTCGGGAAAAAGCCGTTGTCGAGTTCATAAAGTTTCAGCGCCGTGGGGATATTCACTTCCACATCAGCTTTAGCAGCGGCGACTCGCGCCTGGTCCGACCGGCCGATGAATCGCGGAATCATCATAGCCGACAGCGTTCCGATAATAATCACCACCAAAAGAATCTCAATCAGGCTGAATCCTTTATTGCCCCGAAGCAGTTTGTTTTTTTCTCTGGTCATGGTTCTCCCCCGTTAAGAAATGACCGCGTTCATGCTGAAAACCGGCATTAGAACGGCAATCACTATAAATCCTAAAATCAATCCTATCAATAGGATAAGTGAAGGCTCTATCAATTGTGTGGCCAGTTTGATGAAACGAGCGGTTTCTTGTTCATACCAATTGGCTATTTCTCCCAAAATTTCATCCAGCCGGCCTGACTCTTCGCCCACGCGTATCCAATGCACGACAAAAGGAGGAAACCACCTGGATTTGCGTAAGCCTTCGCTCAGATACCCTCCCTGCTCCAGGACCTTGCCGCAAGCTTTCAGCTCTTTTTTAAGAGATTCATTTCCCAGCACCGGCAGTGCGATTTTCAGCGCATTTAAAAGCGTGATATGACTGTGGAGCAAAAGTTCCAGGGCGCGCGAGAACCGCGCGATTTCGGACATTAAAATAATTTTTCCCGCTTTGGGGCATTGCAACAGGAATTCATGCCACTTTTCACGGTGGGATTGAAGGTATTTCTTTATTAAAAAAACAGTGACCGCGCTGCCGAGCAGAATCCATATCCAGCCTGCCTGAATGCCCTGGCTCAGATGGATAAGAAAACGGGTTATCCCCGGAAGGTCCTGCCCCAAATCTGTGAAAAACTTGGAAAATTTGGGGATCACATAGCCCAGCATGAAACAAACCGTCACGATTCCAACAGAAAGGATAAAGGCCGGGTACACCAGCGCCGTACGCAGTTTGGACGATAACTCTTCCGCCGCTTCCCGGTAATCGCCTATGCGGACCAGCGAAATCTCCAAATGTCCGGTGCTTTCACCCGCCTGAATCATTGCGATGTCAAAAGCGGAAAAAACATGGGGATAAACCGCCAAAGATGACGAAAAAGGATGCCCCTCTCTCACCTGATTGCGAACATTTTCCAAAATGTTTCTCAATGCCTGATTTGACGATTGTTCAGCTAGAATGGTGAGCACGCTTACGATGGGAACGCCTGATTTGACCAGACGAGCCAGCTGGCGATAGAACGTGGCCACGTCGCGGGAACGGACCCTTTTCGTATCCATGGCCAAACCCCAGGAAATTTCGTCCAAAGAAACGGTTTCTTCATTGACCTCCACCGGCAAAAGCCCCATGCCGCTCAGCTTGTCGACAGCCGCATCCTGGGACTCTGCCGCAAGAACTCCTTGGACCACCTCGTTGGGCCCTTTTTTGGCCCTGTATTTGAATTTCTTCATGTTTGTTTAACCTTGCAAAATTTCTCAATGCGTAAACGGTCCGGGGTATTAATGGACATGAAACACACGCCCATGCGGTATGAAAATTTACTGTCGCCGCCCGCTGTCTCCACCAGGCGTGTGACATGTAAAACCTTTCCCATGCATTCCACCGGAAGTCCGCCGTCCGGGATATTGATTTTGACTTCAAGGAGTGCGCCCGTCTTTAAAATCTCGCCCACCGAAACTTCCGATCCTCCGAAAGCCTCAACCCCGCCTATTCTCCAGTTGGGCGAAACGCATAACACGCCGCCCGCGCTGATATTCTCCGTATCGGCATCAAAGGTTGAATTTTCAAAATACTTTTTCATCCTTTTGACTTTTTCCTGGTCGCCCAGATAATCAATCAAACGGTAAGAAATATGAACACGCGCGTGCACGCGCTGATATTTCCGTCTTTCATGAAAGGATTCACCCGTGGGGGGGCTGGGTTCAGCTTCCGAGGCCCCAAAAATGACGGTTTGCATTTCTTGGGCCCCGGGACTGCCGGGCATGCCTGCATGGCCTCCCGGCTGAACCGGCCTCTCAAAAAAAAGGCTTTCAATCTCGCCCGGGTGTTCTGTCTGGGTATGCGATAAAGACGCCGTTTCGGGATCTGGCGGCGCCACCTGCAATACCTCTTGCGGTGTGGTGATTCCCTGAATGACTTTTTCCCAGCCGTCCTTTAAAAGCGTTTTCATGCCGCGCTCAATGGCTTTTCTTTTAATGGTTTCAGCCGTTGCGTGGGCCATGATCAGGTTCCGGATTTCGGCATCCACAGCAAGTATTTCATGAATGGCTACGCGCCCGGAATAGCCGGTACCGCTGCAGGCATCGCATCCCCTGCTGGCCCATATTTTCACCGGAGTGGCCGGATCAAGACCCAAGTCATGAATGATTCGCGTTTTCGTGTCCTGAGACGCGTTCGGGTCTTCAACGCGGCAATGCTTGCAAAGCACGCGGACCAGACGCTGGCCCATGAAGGCAATGACGCTGGATGCCACAAGATACGGCTCCACGCCGATATCCAAAAGCCGGGTAACACCGCTGGCTGCGTCATTGGTGTGAAGCGTGGACAAAATCAAATGCCCGGTCAAGGCCACGCGGATAGCGATATCGGCGGTTTCGAGGTCTCTCACCTCCCCAATCATCATGATGTCCGGGTCATGCCGCAGAAGGCTGCGCAAGCCCTTGGCAAACGTGAGACCGATATCCGGCGCAACCTGAATTTGAGTGATGCCGTCCATTTCGTATTCCACCGGGTCTTCAATGGTGATCACCTTGCGTTCGTCCCTGTTGATGCGTTGCAATCCGGCATAAAGGGTCGTGCTTTTTCCGCTTCCGGTCGGACCCGTCAAAAAGATGATTCCGTTTGGGCGTTTCAGCAATTCTTCAAAAATCTTAAGATTCACCGGATCAAACCCTAGCTGATTGAGATCGTGCATATTCTGGGTTGGGAGAATGCGCACCACCACGCTTTCGCCGTGAGGCGTGGGGATGCAGGAAACCCTCAAATCCAAAGTTTGGTCCTGCGTTTTAACCCGCATTTTTCCGTCCTGCGGAAGGCGTCTTTCCACGATGTTGAGATTAGCCATGATTTTGATGCGGGAGAGAATGGGCACAAAAAATTTTTTCATCTCAGAAGGCACCGGAGCTTCATAGAGGACACCGTCGATACGGTAACGAAGCCTGATCTTTCCCCGGGAAGGCTCAAAATGAATGTCGCTGGCGCGTTTGTGGTAGGCCTCGAGAATAATCTGGTTGACGAGCTGGGCCACCGAGGCCGTGACCGCCAATTTTTCAATATCCTCGACTTCATGCACGGAAACCGGCGACTGGGGCGCAGGATTGTCCGTCTGCGGGGCCTGGGTTAGGATTTTATCGAGCGTTTCAGCCGCCAGGCCGTAATGCCTTTTCAGCATTTCTTCAATGTCTTTTTCCGGCGTGAAGGCGGTTTCGATCTCAAAACCCAGCCCGAACCTTATTTCATCAAGGATGGTCACGTCAAGGAGCTGGGACACCGCGATGCTCAATTTGCCGTCCTGAAGCTTGAAAGGGAAAAATTTATAGTACCAAGCGAATTTAACCGGGACCTTGGAAAACAGCCCCTTGTCTATCACCAGCCCTTTGAGATTCACGCAGGGGGTGCCTGTTTTTTGAGAAAAAATTTCAAGGATCCGGGACTCGGTGAGAATGCCGGTCTTCAGAAGAAGCTGAAAAAAGGATTTGTCCGAGGTCTCCGATTCTTTCCATAGTCGCTCAATCATCTCCTGGGCCACTTGGCCGGATTCTGAAATAATTTTATAAGCGGTTTTGTCGCTGCGGCTGTTCATGGATGACTCAGGTCTTTTTTTTGGGGGCCCGGCCTATAAGATAAAAATCAGCTGGCCCGAGTTTATCGTACACCCCTGAAATAAGGGCTTCGCAATCCTCAATGGCTTCGTTAACGGGCACATACTCTCCTTTCTTACCGGTAAAGGCCTCACCCACCGTGAAAGGCTGGGTCATAAAATTCAGGAGTTTTTCGGCACGTTTATAATCAATCTGGTCTTCCTTCGGAAGCTCATCCACGCCCACCACCTGCACGATACGGCGCAGGGAGGCATGTTTGGCAAAAAGGGCTATAATCTTTTGGCTTAAATCATAATGCCGCTGTCCAACAATGCGGGCATCCAGATTGGAGCAGGAGCTTCTCAACGCGTCAATGGCCGGATAAAAACCGCGCTGCGCCAAATCGCGGGAAAGCGTGAGTGCGCCGTCCAAACAGCTGAAAATAGCCACGACTGACGGATCGGTCATATCGTCGGCGGGAACGTAAACAGCCTGAAAGGAAGTGATGGAACCTCCGCCGGGAATGGAGCGTATCCGCTCCTGCACGGAATTCACTTCGGATGCCAGCGTGGGCTGATAGCCTGACTCGCCGGGCACTCTCCCGAGCAGTGTGGCAATCTCCTGCCCTCCCTGAATAAAGCGGAACACATTGTCCATGAATAGAAGAACGTCTTTATTGCGCTCGGCCAATTCCTCGGCAAGGGTGATGCCCGTGTTCACGCATTCATAGCGCGCTCCCGGAGGTTCATTCATCTGGCCGAACACCAGTTTCACCTTGCTGAGAAGATTGTTCTCTTTAAGTTCCACAAAAAGGTCGTACCCTTCGCGGATACGTTCTCCTATTCCGGTGAAAATGCAGCAGCCGCTGTACTTTTTGACAATATTATTGATGAGTTCAAGAATAACAACGCTTTTTCCGCAGCCGGCGCCCCCCAGAATCCCCATTTTACTTCCCTTGCACAGGGGGAACATGAGGTCAATGAATTTGATGCCGGTTTCCATGACTTCGGGTTTGATAGAAAATTTGCTTTTAACGTTGAAAAGCTCGAGTTTGGGCGGTTTGCGAATCACTTTGAATTCCGTGCCCGTTAAAGGCGGCATCTGGTCCACCGGGTCTCCGAACACGTTGATAATGCGTCCAAAGAGTTCGTCTCCCACGCGGATACTGACCGGTTTGCGTGTGTTTAAAACTTTGGTGTTGAGCTGAAGATTGAGAGTGTCGGAAAGGGATATGCAGCGCACATCAAAGGAGCTCAAATGCTCCGCGACTTGCAGAACGATTTTTCGCTTATCAATGGCCTGGCCGAGAAGAACCGCGTAAAGAGCTGGGATGTCTTCGACTTTTTCGAAGCGAACGTCTACGACAGGGCCTCGGACGCCCACAATTCGTCCATAAGGGCCCGCCTGAGCGCCCGTATTTCCAACCGATGCCTGAGGTTCCGCCATGGTCAATGCTTCTTCCCTTTATTTTTAGCCATACTGGACTGCGTGAACACTTCCCGCATGGCCTTGTTCAATTCATCCCGTGAGGCTTTCCGGAAACTGACACGGAGTTTATTACGCTCCGTGGACAATCCTTCGATAGAAGACTCAAGCTGCTGAGCCTGCGCCGCAGCTTCCACCAGCGCCATATCTGAAATGATTTCATACAAACGGGAAGATACCCAGATATCGGCCAGGGCTTTCATGGTGTTATCGATAGTGGTCTCTTGAATGAAGTGTTTCTGCCTGCGGACTTCACGCTTCTGGCTTTTATCCATTTCTTCCGCGTCTTCACCCCCGACCAGATCGGCGGCCGGCAGAAGTTTCAGCACGCGGGGCTTTAAAATGCTGAAAGTCTTGGCCCACATGTGAATCACGATGGCTTTTCCCGACTGCCCTTCGAGCATCCTTTTGACCAAGACATCGCGCACCGCAAGAGCCATCTGATAGCGGTCCGGGAAATCGTTCGGGCTGAACAGCTGCGCGATTTTCATGCCGTACATCTTGCATTTGTCAGCGCCTTTTTTGCCTATGCAAATCACGTTGGCTTCGGGATGCTTCTGATATTCCTGAAAAGCCGCGTAACTGACGCGGCCGTTTAACTGGGACATGAATCCGGCCTCGGAAGAGAGTACCACAATGTCCATACCGTCGTTGTTATTCCTGACCAACGGGCAGGTTGTGTCCACGGCCTCGAGCAGGTCAAAGTAACTCATAAAAACCTCGAGAAATCTGGCAAAATTTCTTTTCTTTTGCGCGAAAGCGAAAAAACGGTTTGTCGACACGTCCTTGAGAACGGAAATGATCTCAAGGAGCGCTTCCACGTCGTCCAAATCTCCTTTAAGCCTCGCGACAGATCCCATCTTAGAGCGTGCTCGCTATTTTTTTCTTATGGTTCTCGGCCGCTTCCCGGACCGAATTGGAAAGGCTGCCGTCCAAAAGAAGCGTTCCGAATTCAAGCGCAATGCCGGCCACCAGCGTTTTGTCCGCCTTCTCTGCAAGTGTGATTTGACGCTTAAGTTTGGTGGTCAGAAGGGTGTTCAGCTGCTCCATGACTTCCTTTTGAAGCGGCAAGGCGGAACGGACGCCGATTTCAGTCAAAGCGGCATCCACATTGGACAGGTCAAAATCCTTGGCCCGGGCCAGATAATCGTTGACCAGCACGTCATGAACCGGCTGCGCAAGCTTTTCCGTGAAAACATCGCCCATAAGTCCGGATATAAAATCGATCATTTTGCGGCTCAGCTCTTTTTCGATTTCACGGTAGAACTGGTCCTTGGCGGCGTGGGCCTTGTTGATAATATCTTCGGCTTCGGCCCTGGCCTTTTTGACGATTTCATCTTCCTTTTTTCTCATGTCGTCCATGGCGTCATATTTCATTTTGTCAATAATGGCCGAACCCTCTTCCTTTTTAGCCTGATACTCCTTTTCCGCTTGTTCGATTTTTTGAGTCAATTCATTCTGCTTGTTCAAAAGATCCTGATAAACATGGCCCAGCCGCTTGATAGCGCTTTCCGTGTCTCCGTAAACAATTTTTTTTAAAAAATAAATCACTCCGGAAAAAACCAGGATTTGAAGCACAATAAACTGAAACATGACCATAATAGGTTCTCCCCTTCCTTGCCTAATGGGCGAAAATTTGAAACACGATCAAAAGAGAAATAATGGAGGTGCCTTCCGCAAAAACAAGCATAAGGATAACTCCCATGTAAATTTTGGGCGCCGCCGAAGGGTTGCGGCCCAAAGCTTTGATGGTCGCGAATCCTATCACCGCGATGACAATAGACGGCCCCAGAACGGCGATGAACATAATTGATATAACTGTAACCGCTGTATCCATTTAAGCCACCAGTCCTTTGGAAGGGTCATAGGCGTCCCAGGACAAGCCTTCCCTGGGCATTTCCGCCGATTCTTCAATAACAATAGTACACGTGTTGCCCTGAAACATCACAATTCCCACCCGGATGGGAATTGGGTCGTGGTCCGCGATATTAATCTGGCCTTCGGGGAGCGATGAAAGCAGGGGATAATGAAAAGCCAGTATTTCAAACTCCCCTTCGTCTCCGAACAGATAAACAGATTCCACCTGGCCGTCAAACCACACACCGCGCAAGCTGTAAACGCGCAATTTAAAAGTAGGGCCTGCCATTTTTAACCTTGTTCTATATCACCTTCTGCCGTGGGCGCCACAACACGGCTTTGAATTTGCTTGATAAAATCATCCACCACTTTGGTGATACGCCTTTTGATTTCATCGTTAAGGTCTTTGAGGGCACGGATTTGTGTGAAAAGACCGGCATCAGCCTCACGCGCGTAAGTCTCAAAGCCCTCCAAAAAATCTTTCACCTGCTCCACTTCCAGCTTCTGGAGCAATCCTGTCTCCTTGGCATAAAATACCATAATTTGGATTTCCAGAGTAACAGGACTTGACGCGGGCTGGGTGAGAACCGCCTGCAGGATTTTGCCTTTTCTGAGACTTTCCCTGCTTTCTTCAGATTGATTGCCAGCCTGCAACTTGCTTAACCGCAGGAGCTCTTTAAACTGAATGAATTCCATGCGGATGGATTTTGAAACTGTCTTGGTGGCCTTCCACTGTACCTTGCTTCCCACGCGGGAAACGGACAAACCGACGTCCACGGCCGGCCGGAAACCTTCATTAAAAAGCGCTGCGTTGAGAAAAAGCTGGCCGTCCGTCATGGACACAAGATTCGTGGGCACATAGGCCGTGAGATCGCCTTCGAGAAGCTCCACCACGGGGATAAAAGTCATGGAGCCGCTGCCCAACTTCTTATTCAGCTGCGCGGCCCTTTCTATCATCCTGGAGTGAAGATAGAAAATATCTCCGGGATAGGAATCGCGGCCCGGAGGAACCTGCATAAGAAGCGACAGCTCGCGGTAAGCCCAGGCATGCTTGGTGAAATCGTCAAAAAACACAAACACGTCTTTACCCCGGTACATAAAGTATTCGCCGATGGCGCAAGCCGCGTAAGGCGCAAGATATTGCTGGCCGGGCGAACTGGAAGCAGGCGCCAGCATGATGGTGGTATAATCAAAGCAGCCTCTTTCCTTGAACAAATCCACGACCTTTCCCATGGAAGATTTGGTCTTGCTGATAGCGCAATAAATACAAATAACGTCCTTTCCTTTTTGATTGATGATAATATCCGTGCCCACCGTGGTCTTTCCCGTCATTTTGTCGCCGAGAATCAGGGAACGCTGGCCCTTTCCCAACGGAAGCATGGAATCAATAAGTTTGATTCCGGTTTCAAAACTGCGGCTTAGGCTCTCGCGGTCCATAATAGCCGGCGCCTGATTAAAATAAGAAATAAAACTGTCAAACTGCACCGGTCCCATGCCGTCCAGGGATTCGCCCAGAGGGTTGATGATACGGCCTATGACATTGGGTCCTACCGGCATATTGAAGGGCTCCAAAGTCGCGATGACCTGGTTGCCCGGCGTGATAGGCTCCTGTTCCTTGACCACAAGGACCTGAGCCACCTCGGTGTCAAAACCCATGATAATGCCTTCGGTCCCGTAGCCGAATTTCACCAGCTGACCCAGGAAGCAATTATGCAGGTTGATCACGCTTGCGATACAACCGCTGCAGGATTTCACAATGCCGTATTCTTTATATTTTAAGTCTGCCATCTTTTTTATTTCTTCCCCGATTTACCCGCTTTGCTGGTCCATTTGTTTTCCTGCAGCTTCTTAAGCCAGGTCATGTAAAAAACTCCCGTCAAAAGCGCCATAAATCCCATGATTCCGAAAATCAGCCACCAGGTGATGGGTTTGTTCGGCTGAATACCGAAAGCCACGAGGATCAAATCACGCGTGTCGACGATTTTCTTGATCAAATGTTTGATCTGCTCGATGGGCTTCAGATTGTCTTTTTTGAGCGCCACCTCGGGGAGTAGGTCCTGAAGCTCCCGCATTTTCTTCCGGATCAGCTCAAGCCGCTGATTATTCAGCACACTGGCCCGCATACGATCCTCTAACGCTGTAGAAGAGGCCACTTCATCCTGAAGCTGTTTGATTTTATCAAGGCTTTCAAAAATAAAGGCGCATTGCTGGTCCGCGTATTTCTCATAGGGGGTTTCCTTAAAAAGGACCACAAGCTTTTCCGCCTGTTTCCGCAAAAAATCAAGATCCCCCTGGGGAATATACCAGATATCCCGCAGCGTGATTTGATACCTTTTGACCTCTTTGGCGGCAAAATTGTCTTCTTTTTCAAGGGTAAAACGGTTTTTATTCCGGCTGTAAACAAGGTCAAAATCCAGTTTTTCCAGAACATCATCGGATTTGATTTCTTTAGGTAAATAGCTGCGCACCATCATTTTAAGAGGCTGATCAGAAGGGTTTTCGGCCGTGATTGAAAATTTAACCTCACGGATACCCTCCTTATTTTCTTCTTCCATCCTGCGCATGGCCCCGAGTGAAAAAACCTCGCCGCGGATGTCCTCAAGCTGCTGGATATGGGCGCGGTAGAATTCGATCTTTTGCTTGATCCCGACCGCCTTGGCCTGTTCTTCCTCAACGCGGGTTATTTTTTCCATAACTTTTTCATAAAGCAATTGCCCGGTTTGCGCGTATTTTGTCCCTTTCAGGGCATTCATGCTCTGCTCGATTTCTTGGCGGACTTTCTGAATATCCTCATCCGGAATATTCCAAACGTTCTTAACGCGAACTTCAAAGGTGCTGGTTTGCCTGGGGTTGAGTTCCACGTTTTTCTGGAGGTAGAATACTTTTTTTTCGCTGTTGTATTTGGTCTCCATGCCCGCGGCGTCAATCACGTCCTCCGGTTTCACTTCGGGAGGGAGGTCTTGTCGCACGGTGGTATTCAGTTTTTGGGTGTCCGAAGGGTTGACGGCCAGAATTTTCAGTTTTACCTCTTCATCGGCTGACAGTACGGTTTTGACAAAAGAGAATAGACAAAGATGGACCGGCACAAGAGCCATAGCCGCACAGACCACCCCTCTTGAAAATAAACGGGAGAAATTTATTTTCCGCATCATTTCCCTTAATAAGTTTAAAAGCTATTTATATGATATAACGGCTTTATAAGGGAAATGATAAGCAATTTTCCTCGTACCGGGATTTTAAGCCGGAGAATTATTCTAGCCACGATTTGACCACAGCTTCGACGGTTTCGTCCTTTTGGTCCTTTACTTTTTCCTTGGCGTCCGTCGCCTCTTTGATAGCCAAGAGATACGTTTTGACCTCTTCCAATTTGCCCTGCACCGTATCGATTTTATTAGCCTGCTCTTTACTCAATTTCTCGATAGAATCCCCGACAAACCCCAAAGCCTTGGAGCTTTCATTGGCCATATCCACCAATTGGTTAATCAATTGCTGGGCCTTGGCGTTGGTATCGCTCCCTTCCTTGGCTATGGAAAGGGCCAAATCCTGCACTTTGGCCAAAAGATCTTCAAGGCCTCCCATGCGTTGCGTTATGGACCGGCCGCCTGTGTCTCCCAAATGCTTCTCAAGATTTTCGACCGTTTGAAGAATATTCAAGGTTGTAGCTTCAATGTTGGAAGCCAGCTCAAAGGTAGCTGACATTCTGCCTCCAAGGAGCGCCACATCCCCCCAATTAACACCCGCCACGCTCATGGCCCGTATGCCCGACCAATCAATGCCGGCCGTTGTTTGGCCCGCCAGTGCCGTCCATCCCATTCCCTTGCCTGTCATAGCCGCAAGATCATCCCAATTGACTCCGGAGGTACTCATCACTTTCAAGTCAGACCAGTTCACGCCGGCCTCGGACAATATTTGGACATCGCTCCAGTTAATCCCGGCCTCGGAAAACACTTCCAGGTCAGCCCAATTCACTCCCGCTTTGGAAAGAACTTGGATATCCGTCCAATTCACGTTAGAGGTGCTCAATGCGTTCATGTCCGTCCAGTTAATCCCGGCCTTCGAAAGAACACCCACATCTTCCCAGTTAATATCCGCAGTGGAAAGGGTTGACAGGTTGTCCCAGTTCACATCAGCGTTGGCCATGGTCGAAATACTGCTCCAGTTCACGCCGGCCGCTGCAAGATCCTGCACTGCGGTCCAGTTTATATCGGCGCCGGCAAGGGATCCCATGCCGGACCAATTCACGCCCGCCTCGGAAAGCACTTGCATATCAGCCCAATTAACGTTCGCTTTTGACAGAACATTGAGATCCGCCCAGTTCACGCCGGCTTTGCTCAGCACATTGAGGTCACTCCAGTTCACTCCCGCTTTGGTAAGAACATTGATATCCGCCCAGTTCACTCCGGCCTTGGACCACACATTGAAATCACTCCAGTTAATTCCGGCCTCCGAAAGCTCATTCAAATCGCTCCAATTCACGCCCGCATCGGATAAAGCCTTCATGCCACTCCAGTTGACATTGGCCGTGGACAGGACATTCAAATCTGACCAGTTGATTCCAGCCTTGGAAAGCGTGTTGATATCAGTCCAGTTGACGCCGGCTTTAGAGAGAACTCCAAAATCGCTCCAATTCAATCCGGCGATGGAAAGAGCCGAGAAATCCGCCCAATTCACCCCAGCTTTGGACCAAATGCTGAAATCAATCCAGTTGATTCCAGCCTTAGACAGCACATTCAAATCCGACCAATTCACTCCAGCCTTTGAAAGCACATTTAAGTCCGCCCAATTCACATCGGCGTCCGAAAGGACTTTGATTTCGCTCCAGTTAACCCCGGCAGTGGACATTATGTTCAACACTTCCCAATTCAAACCTGCTTTGGATAACACATTCAGGTCAGTCCAGTTGATCCCGGCTTTGGTCAACTGGGTGAAATCAACCCAATTAATGCCGGCCCTGCTGAACGCATAAATGTCGGCCCAGTTAACGCCCGACCGGGAAAGCACATTCAGGTCAGTCCAGTTCACGCCGGCCTCGCTCAGAGCTTTGATCCCGCTCCAGTTCACATTCGCCTTTGACAGGATATTCATATCACTCCAATTAATAGCAGCCCGGGACAAGGCATTCAGACCACCCCAATTGATTCCCGCTTTGGACAGCGTATCCATATCGCTCCAGTTCACCCCAGCCTTGGATAGCACATTCATAT